>JAEIGA010000178.1_pt1 | contig 88530 bp, 137 predicted proteins | sample 9270691 | NCBI WGS metagenome assembly JAEIGA01 (sample SAMN17057246, study PRJNA624740) | gut metagenome | biome: biome; isolation source: fecal sample | host: Bos grunniens | place: China: Xizang | collected 2019 | reverse complement strand
ATAAATGAACCTTCAATATCTCTACATTGCAAAGTTAATTCATATTCACCAGGTTCAGTAGGTGTACATTCAAAGTATCTCGGATATGCGTTACCAATTTTACATAAGACATTAATACCTTGTTGCTTAATATCAAAACATTTAATGACTCCCCTATAAAACATCTGGAAAGTATCGCCAACCACTAAGTCATATCTTTCTGGTAAACAAACTTTTGCGCTAGGAGCCATAACAATACTACTGGAAGCATCTTTAATTAGCTCTTGTAAACCCTCTGCAGGATACCATTTTTCCACACCTTTTAATAGGTGCCAAGGTTCGCAACTAGCTATTTTATATCCATCGGACCAATCTGTTCCTGCATCTAGTCGGGTTTTTAATGTAGTTGAATAGTTATAACATTCACCATAAGCGCTACCATCAATTGTAGCTAATGCATCATATGCATAAGTATAAGCATTACACGCCATTCTATAACCAGTTACATCCATGTTATAACCAAGATATAAATATTTACCATCTGTATTCTAATATGGAGTTTCAAATATAAATTCAACAATAGCACCTTCTTCGGATGCGACATTTAAATTTATATCAACTTCAACCGATCTAACAAGATTGGTATTTGTACCAATGTGTAACAGTCTACCTGTACCCTGTGACGTTACGTCTGGACGGATATCAGATTCATATAGATAACCCCACACTTTTGTAGCTTTTACATAATTACTATCTGACTTAATTCTAGTTTTTATAGCAGTTTTAAATCCAGCAATCATTATATCAGCTGGCACTTTACCAGTGCACCAAAGAAAACCTGAGGTTTGGTCAGAAATTGCATTATTTTTTACTGTTTCATTTTTATCTAAATTTTGACTTCCTTTATAATAAGATGTTTCAATTCCAGATTTAAAGTTAGTTTTAACCATTGATGTTGCTAAGTCAATGTTATTTTGTATTCCCGCATTATTTAATACATCTTTTACTAGATTAGAAAACTTATCTTTATTTTGAGTTCCAAGCTCAGTAGTAGAAGCTCCTCCCTCGAAATTATATAATGTACACACTGGAGCAATAACTTTAACAGGAGCATCAAAACCAAACTCATCTACACTTAAAAAGTTAGTTGTTTGTACCCAACGAGCATTTTTAATTGATCCTTCTGTAATGTTTTCATAGTCTGGATTTCTTGTTGAACTTGTAACTACACCGAAATCTGGCATATCTCCGGGGAAAGTGCTAGCATCCATAAATGTAATTGGATAAGTTGCAACATTATTAAAGTCTATACCCATCACTAATTTCTTTTTATTGTTGACAATAGGCACATCTAATTCTACAGTTTGTTCAGTAAAAGTTTGTGAATTGGTTACTTCTTTAAAACTTCTTACTGTAGTAGAAATTACTTTCCATGAGTTAATGTCAGGAGTATAACCAATTCCGCTAGCATTTGCTGTTAAGGCAGCTTTGTCTGGAACTTCCCAAAACTTAATACAAAACATGCTAATAGGATAGCCGCTAACTGCTTTAAACTTAAATTTTACATGACTAATATTTTCAACTGTACCGATGTAGCCAGTCCAACCAGCAAATGTGGCTGTAAATAGTCTCATACTAGTTACATTAAATGTATTAAAATACTCAACAAGTTCACCACCAGTGGCTTTGTCATCGTATAAGTCATTATACAGTATTTCGAGCCCCGTTTCGATTCGATTCATATCACTTGCTTCAATCACGGTTTCAAAATCCGTGTAGGTTTTTTTATTATAACTCATAAATTATACCCTCCTTTCCATTAAGAATTTCCCACAATTGCAGATCCAACCATGGCTTCACCGACTACCGCAGAAGAAGTGGTGGCTTCGCCAATGATAAAATCTGTATCAAATTCAAGAGGAGAATAATTCATATTTAAAATATAATTATCAAGCGCGCTTCTCGCCGTATCAACTACGGATTTTAAACCAAACTGTTTTTTTAATTGGTCTAAAAATGTCTTTATTCCCTTCTTGTCTAAATATTCCATTACATTGTCCTCATGTTACTATTTCAGATGTGTCAAATTCCAAGGCGGAATAATCCACATTTAAAAGATAAGTATTGGTATCAGAGTTTACGTCTGCTACCGCTTCCTAGGTGGCAAACAACTCCTTCAGGCATGTTAAAAGGGTGCTTAAACCTATTTTATCTAAAAACTATGTAGCCATTTAAGCACCACCTTAATAAAACAAGGCTTCTATTTCCGCATCTGAAATTGCGGTAATATTATTAACAGCCCCCTTGAGGTTGTCAAGCTCAGTATCCAATCTAGTACCATCTTCTCTTGTCTAAACAGCATTGGCCTCGATTAGCGCGAAGGTACCACTGCCTTTTTGGGTAATACCAGCCATCAGTGAAACGCTTCCATTATAATTTCCAAGTTTTGCCATTGTAGCACCTCCTTAGGTTACATCTACGGTTGTAGAACCGGTAATTTTATTGGTAGAACGATATACCAAATAGTTTTCTGTATATCCAGAACTATTTGTGAATGACACTGTTTCAGGAGGCTAAAACCCACCCTCAAATCCGCCGACCTTAAAAGTCACCGTGCCAAGGCGACTTGGTACTGCATAATAGATATATTGCGCATTTGGGGTCACCGTAAAATCATATGCTTTTGTGTTTTGTAAACTTTTATTTAGTTTAACAATCATATTGCTAGTAAAGCCATTTTCTGTCGCGCCAACACCATAATAAATTCCATTATAAAAATTTATACTGGTTGTTTTTGTGGCTGTGTGACTACGTTCATCCGTTGCCTTAAGGGTATAGGTTTTACTAGAAACAGAGGTAGGTTTTAAGTTTAGATTCTCAAAAATCTTTTCTGTTAAGCTGGCACTAATAGAAGAACTATCCAGGGTTAAGGAAGAGGGCGTCTTGTTTGTTGCCCAAGTGAGTTTAACCGAATTAACAGTGGAGCCAATTTCTACAGTTCCTACGTTGTTGGTAAAGCTTGTAACTACAATTTCCTTATATAATAAATCCTCTAGGGTTTTATTAATTTCTTCAATCGCTGCAGCAGTCTCTTCATCTTTTAGATAATGAGTCTCATTATCGATTTTTATGGCATGAACATATTTTTTTTCTGCCATCCTTCTTCCTCCTTTATTTATAAAAATTCAAATAAAGAGTAATATAAAATTAGGGGTTGGGTTAAGAAGACCCAACCCCTAATTAATTTTATCTTCCCTATGTTAATATTATATCACAAAAATGAAATAATATCAAATTTTAAGCGCTTATTCAGGCTGCTCGGGAGCTCCAGTAGTAGCTGCCTCGCTTGCACCATTCCACAGACCAGATACGGTGCTGAAAGTAGGCAGAGTAACCTGGGGATGAGAACCAGCACTAAAAGTAGATTTTCCCATAGATGGTGCCACGAATGTGTCTGTACCTTGAGTGAAAGAAGGAGCAGTATACTTGGCTACAACTTCATCGATAGAGGCGCTACCAGCATTGAAGGTGTCCTGACCCTGAGTAAAGGAGGCTGCACTACCTGCTGTATAGAATCCAGTGCCAAGAGAAGCCTTGGTGAAAGATGCACTACCCGCATTAAAGGTATGGCTGTCAGTACCCTGTGTAAATGTGGCTGCACTACCGGCGGTATAGAATCCAGAACCAATAGAGGGAGCGGTGTAATTTAAGGTTGGAGCAGTATAGGAACCCGCATTAAAGGTATGGCTGTCAGTACCCTGTTTAAATGTGGCTGCACTACCTGCTGTATAGAATCCAGAACCAATAGAGGGAGCGGTATAAGTTACCTTACCACCGGATACACCACCACCAGTTAAGGCACCAGGAGTTAAGCTAAAGGATAATACACCATTGGTAACAGTTTGATTTAATACACAGTCAGTTAGTGTTGGGGGAGTGTAGCTAATATCTGACTGTGTTAAGCTACCCGCATTAAACTTGGAAGTGTCAATTTTAGTGGGAACATTGGCTGTAAAGCTATCAGTACCCTGAGTAAAACTTGCAGTAGGTTTGGTATAACTGCCAGGTGTTAAAGAGGCAGAGCCTGCATTAAACTTGGAAGTGTCAATTTTGGTGGGAACATTGGCACTAAACTGATCTTCGCCCTGAGTAAAGGATGCAGAAGGAGCAGTATAAGACAAGCTACCACCGCTAAATTTGGTTGTATCGATTTTAGTGGGAACGTTGGCTGTAAAACTATCAGTGCCCGGAGTGAAGCTAGGCGCAGTATAGTCTAAAGTCACAGAGCCAGGAGTAAAGGAGCCTGCGCTAAAAGTATCTTTACCCTGAGTGTAACTACCTGCTGTAAATGTACCCTGGGTATAGCTTGGTAAGGTACCAGCGGTAACAGAGCCGGTAGTCACAACCTTGCTGGCAGAGGTAGTAGATTTAGGGGTAATGGTTAGGTCATGAACATGATCAGTTACGATAGCATGACCGAAATCTTCCCAATGATATGCATTATCGACCTTTACGCAAACAACCTCTGTGTCCTCGTCTTTAATGTGATAAACATAGCCTTCAGAGCTTGCATTAGCGGCAGGTAGAGCTGTGCGAGAAGCGACAACACCACCAAATTTTAAAACAGAAGAAAGATTTAAGTCCTCAATAGCATGAATTGCCTGCGCATCATGAATTTCGTAAAGAACGCCGCCAACCTCAATACTATGAATCAATTTATCAGTATGGGCCATTTAAGATCCTCCTTTTTATGTTAGCTTAACAGAAATAATCGCGCCCTTCTTTTCAGCATCAACTAGCTTTAAGGTGCCATTGGAATAATTGGCAACCAGTCCTTGAGTTGTAAACTACTCTGTTACAGCTGTTATTTTTTTTCTTGTAATTTTTATGCTACTGGAATTTTCATCCCAGGCAATGTTTGTAATAATTTCGCCCTCTCCGTCTTCGGTTATGGATAATTGTGCTGCTTTCGCCCAATCATAAACATCAGCAGCTAAACCAGACGTCCAGGGTAATTCCATAAAAGTTGAAACCCCATTGCCGACCTTAAACATAATAGTCGGTTGCTCTGTGCCATCTTGTGTGATGGCGCAGATTCCAACTTCACCAGCATTTAAAACTGCGGCTTTGCCAGAAGGGGTATTCCAATTGTCATAAGTATCATATCTTAAAGATATTCTAGTGTTTAAACCACCCATTCTCAAAGCCTCCTTCTGTTAATTAAACAGTTGCTGCGCCGCCGTTTAGGATCAAATATTCGCCAGCGGTTTGAACAAGCTTGTTTACATTTACAGAATTAACAAACATATATCCATTTGTATCTACTGAAACGCTATTTTCAGCTGCCACTCCATCGGTAACAACTGCGCTTCTTACTAAACCGGCCTTGGAAGATAGAGCTAAGGGAAGGGCAACTGCCTTGTTTTTAATTTCAAGCGCGGTGCCTTCAATGGTAATGGACTCAATGACATTGGCTTGTGCGCCAACAGACTCTAGAGCATCAATGCGACTACTGCCAGTACCATCTTCGTTGCCATAAACTTCCATATTCAGGCTCTTCTTATAAGCATTTAGCTGGCCCAAAACCTCACCAGCAGACTCGCCACCATTTACTTCGGAAATTTTATCTGCAATGGCTTGATCTGCTTCGCTCTTGGTGTAGGCATCAGTAATGCCATAACCTGCCAAAGTGGCGGCCTTATCAGCCTTTCCATTGACTGCATCAGCAAGCTGATTTAGATCTTGCTGGCCTGCTTTTTGTAATAGTAGAGCATCGGTCTCATTCTTAGTATATGCATCTCCAATGCCATAGCCAGCCAAAGTTGTTGCTTTCTTCGCAAAGTTGTTGTCAACCTCTTCTTTGGAATAAACGTTTTCAGCGTTGGCTTTGTCATCTAATAGATCGTTAACTTCATCCTTGGTATAGGCATTGGTAATGCCGTAGCCGGCAAGCGTTGTAGCCTTTTCAGCCAAATTCTTGATTTGTTCACCGACATATGCGGTTGTAGCCATATCAGTGACAGCGGAAGCAATATCCTTGGCAACCTGTTCTTTATCGGCCTTCTTTAAGAGTTCGGCTTCAACTTCTTCTTTGACAGCCTTCTTGGCCAATTCTTCGTTAACGGGTGTTAGAGCATCGCTAAGGGATTTTTCAACCTTGTCGATTTCACCATCTACATATTCGATTGTAGCATAATCACTTAGATCAACAAAGGTATTGCCGATTTTTTCCCAGGCCCCTTCAATCACCATATATTCTTCATAGTAATCTTGTCCGATGAGTCCAGCAACCTTTTTAATCATATAAATTGCTTCTACATCAGCATTAGAAATCTCAGGAAGAGCTTCAACAATAATTCTTTTTAAGTGACCTGCGGAATCGACCGCTGCCAAAATGGCCTCATTTACCTCGCCCTTGGTGTAAACTTGACCTTTCGTATAAACATCATCTTTATCCGCTTTGTTGGCAAGTTCTTCGTCAACATAAGACTTGTCGGCCTTTGCTGCGACAGTGCCCTGAAGTGTTGAAACTTCATTATCTAGGTTGGTAACCCGGTCACTTAGATCCTCAACATCTTTGGCGTCAGCCTTGAGGTCCAAATCCCCAGCAACCTGACTCAGCTGCTCTTCCACATAGGACTGATCAGCCTTATCAGCAACGACCAATTCCAGTGCATCCAAATCGGCAATTAGGGTAGCAACCTTGCCTTGTAATTCAGCAATATCTGCGCTCACATCACCAGAAGCGGTGGTGGCAGCCAGCTTCATCAATCCACGAGAGGGGGTGATGATATAAGCATTAGCACTAGCACCACCATCTTCAGAAGACTCGTAGACAGAAATAATCTGACCAACATAAGAAGTACCGCCCAGTTTTCTTTCATCCTTAGCCTCTTCACCCTCGGATACGCCCAATGCGTAGTTTTGAGCATCAGCCAAAGAGCTAAACACGGCACTTCTATCAATGGGGAAAGCGCCGGTTCTCTGGAAGGGGAAAGCCCAGTCAAGCTTAGAGGTCTGGGACATTACATCAAAAATATATTCAGCCATTATCCTTTACCTCCTTAAGCCAAAGTAACAGTATAAGTGTTCGCACCCAACGCAGTGGAAGGATTATAAACATATACATTATAGTTTGTTGCATAGTTGCCAATGTTAGAAGAGGTAGCATCAGCACCACCAACAGAAATTGCTGCGTCACCAGTTAATTTGGTAAACTCAGAGAAAATATCGGTACCAAAAGCACCCTCATCGGCTACCTTACTGACGGTTCTGTTAGCAGGAACGGCAATGATAACTTGTTTTGCGCCCTCAACAACCTCGACACTCAAAGAGGAATTAGAAGCATTAGAGTTAGCCAATTGGCGCAGATTAGCGGAAATTAGCTCAACAGGGGAAACCTTAGAGCCATAGAAAGCCTTTCTGTAACCCTGAATGTAATAGGAGGAAGTATCAGACTTACCAGAAGCAGCCTGAATGGGCAGGTTCTTGGAAGTATCAGTATACTCATCACCAAAGTTGTCAATGGGAGTAGAGGTGCCAGCAGTCCAACCATAACCAACCTTTACATAATGCTTGGTATCGTCAGCAACAGTAAAAGCGCTCAGTGTGCCAGTCTTTCCGCTCATTGCGCCAGCAGCAATTTCTGCCTTGTTTGTGGAGTCTGTGCTTAAAGAAACAGTCGCGGCAGTAGCGGTAGAGCCAGTTGCGGGACCATAGGTGTAGGAACCAGCAGAGAAAGTGGTCTTCCAAGAAGGAGTAACGCTTGAGCCAATTTCTACTAAATAATTATCATAACCATTGCCCTTGGGCTGGTTAATCAGTTCAACAGTACCAGAAGGAACGGTTGCAGAGGGGCTCTTTCTCTCTGCTACCAGAGAAGATAGAACAGTCATCAGGTTCTTGCCCTTGGCAGACAAAGTAGCCTGGCCGTTGGTTAAGGATTGAATGGTACCAATCTTTGTGGTGACAAGAATATCATCATCAAAATAAACATTTTCAGCATTGTAATTGCCGTCCATTGCTGCCCAGCCCTGTTCTGTATAAACATAGCCGGTGTAAGAGAACTTATCATCATGGATTACTGCTTTTACAATACCAGTGTCACCAATTGATACGTTTTCTGTAGGTAAATCTTCATAAGATTCAACCTGATAAACCTTGGCTTCTTCTCCGCCAAAGTAAGACAAATTAGACCAGGTAGTGGTACCATCGCCAATTTTCATTTTGACTTTACCAGCAGCATCATACTCAATGCCAATTTCGCCCTTGAGTAGAACCAAACCTGCGTCGCCAGCAGCGGTTTCTGCGGCAGTCCAGTTGCCTGTAGAGTCATTTCTTAATACTAATCTTGTATTAAGTTGCGCCATTTGCATTACCTCCGTGAATTATTTCTAAATCTTGAATAGTGAGCTCAATTTCGCTTAATACTTCATATTTCAACTTCTATTCATTCCATTGATATATTTTCTTTTCGCTTTGAGCTTTATAAATCATGTCAACAGAACCGATAGAAGGGAAATCATAATGTGTTTCAGCATTATAAACTCCATTTCCATCTTCTCCCTTACTTATATAAGGTAAGTCATTCCACGCAGTTATTCCGTCGCCAATTTTTAAATGGTTTTTGTCTGTAACAAAACCAGGTTCTCCAGAAGCTAACACGGGGTTGTTTCTTTTCCAAACTTCCTCTTTACCTCTGCGAAGCTAAAAAGTAGTTCTAATGATTTCTGCCATTAGACTTCTTCACCACCATCGTAAACAACATCTTTTCCATCCTAGCCAGGGCTATCGGGCTACTCTGGAACATCCGGAACATCCGGAATATCGGGTTCGTCAGAATCTTCGAGATCTTCGTAATAAAGACTGGGGCGTGCTCTCCTTATTACATTGAACTCTTTGCGCACGATTGGTTTTGTGTTTCCCTTGGTTCCAGTACAAGCTATCGCTGTTAGTGGTACACCATCTACCAGCAAAGAATTAGGAATCTTCGCCTTACCAGATTTTAAAGGGACCTCTGGACCATATGCAACTTTACTGTTGTAGAACTGAATATAAGTAATTGTAGGATCGCTTTCCTGAGAAATTAAATGAACATATCTGTTCTTTTCCCATTGAAATAATTCTTTTTCAACTATCAACTTCATTTTTTTTCACCTACACATTATTATATTGAACAACAATAATACTTCAAGTTGAACTATTATTATCATACTAAAATAAAGTAAAAAACAGCATGGACGCCTCTATTTTTTACAGCTGACTGTTTTAAATTTGATTTTACTCATAAAATATGATATAATATTTATATATAAAATAGGAGAAGAATAGTATAATGAATTATTTACAAATTATACAAGGCCTTGCTTAGTTGATAATTATTATCATTCTTGCTCGCTGGCAGTACAAAAGACAGCTTGCTAAAGGTATGTAGTAGGCTAAGAAAGAATACTTAGCAAAAAACAAAGAAAGTCTAGAACAATAGCTTCGTGCGGAAACTGCAAATTTGCAAAATCGAAAGCGAGAAGTTGATAGAGAAATCTAGCAAAAGCTAAACCAACTTTCACAACTTTAGACACAACTTTCTGCTTTGACCATTGATATTGACAGATAGAGAACCCGCGCAAAAAATTATGAATAGGAACTTCGCGCCCAGTCACAAGAAATGGCTAAGACATATGAGGCTGATTTGCTCAAAATAGCCGAAGAGCGAGTAGCTAATAAGCGCGAAGGCATGGATCGTGCGGCATAGATGGCACATCAGCAGCTGTTAAACGAACTTGAGGCCCAAGCATAGGGCGCGAAAGCGTAGATTGAAGCCTTAAAAGCAGAAGTGGAAGAATACAGCGCCAAGCAACGTGCCATCAACGAAGCGATTCTTCGGCAGCGTGCCATTGAAGAACAACACGATTTTTACCGTGTATGCTTATCTGATGAGGCCGTAGCCGATATAGCTGAACTTCAAGTGGCAAGACAAAAGTTGAAAAAACCAGAAATTATTGATAAAATCATTTATGATACTTATGTGGCAAAGCCTGTCCTCGAAATGATAAAACGAGTTTTGCAAAACACAACTTGTTCTGGCATTTACAAAATCACTTGTCAAGAAACAAAGGAAATTTATATTGGTAAATCAACCGACATAAAGAATAGATGGCAATAGCATTGCAAAACCGCTTTTAACTGTGGGACGATTGCCTCTTCTGTTTTGCATAGAAAGATGCGCAAATATGGCTTGGAGAACTTTACTTTTGAATTACTTGAAAAAGTCCCCAAAGACCAATTATCAGAAAGAGAAAAATATTACATTGACTTTTATAAAACAAAGGAGATTGGATTAAATGAACGAAGTGGTTAATTTAACAGAGAAGCAACGCGCGATTGTCGAGACAACCGAGCCTTGCGTTGTCGTAGTTGCATCTGCCGCGGCCGGCAAGACAAGATGTATCACCGAAAGAGTCAGATGGCTTCTAAAACAAGGAGTGCCTGCCAATGAAATCGTAACCATTACTTTTACAAATGCTGCGGCAGAGGAGATTTCTGAAAGATTGGATAACCCCACTGGTCTATTTATTGGCACGATTCATTCGCTTGCCAATTTCTATCTTCGCTCCGCAGGTATTGACACAAGCAAACTTTTGAATGATGAAAAGTTTGATGACTTGTTTAAGCTCATCAAAAGGAATCCTTCCTGCGTCCAGCACGTTACTCATCTAATCGTGGATGAGGCACAGGACTCTAATCCTCAGCAATTTGAATTTTTGCTTAATATGATTATGCCCAAGAATTTTATGTTGATGGGCGATCATCGCCAGTCTATTTATCGCTTTAATGGCGCGACTCCTGACTACATTCTAGACTTAATGGAAGACCCAGAGGTAACTACCTATGATCTCAATGAAAACTTTCGAAATGCTCCAGAAATTTTGGACTACGCAAAGAATCTTATCCGCCCACTCGGAAATGAGTATAGTGACACATCAATTGCGATGCGAACTAGCCAAAAGGGAAGAGTTTTCCGAGTTGATTATTCTGCCGAAGGAATCGTACGCACCATTCAGCGATATGTAGCAGAAGGTCGCTCTAATTACTCTGACTGGTTTATTTTGACCAGGACCAATGCAGAATCTGAGGCAATCATGTGCACTCTTGCAAAAAAGAATGTGCCGCATGACACTTTTAAGAAGGCTCAGCTGGATAACAAGGGCTTGAAGCAAAAAATGAAAGAAAATACTGTTAAAGTTTTGACTATTCATACGGCAAAGGGCTTGGAAGCCGATAATGTTGTAGTAATTGGTGCGCGATTCCGTGATGTTGAGGAAAGATGTGTTAGCTATGTTGCGGCAACTCGCGCGAGAAACCTGCTAGTGTGGACAGAAACAAATAAAAATAAAGGACCCAAGGCAGCTTATTGGGGTGGTTAAATGGGAATCTATGAGACATTCCGGCAAAGATATGAACACCTGATGTCTGGCGAAGCTGTGTGTTTTCCAGAAAATCAAGTTTGGGATATACTGACACATTTAGATTATTTTCAAATTAATACCTTAATGGTTCAAGAAGATGGTGTAAATTCAACAAAGGTTACGAAATGGTTCGTATGTAAAGTTGATGAAGTAACAAGGAAAGCTTATTTAAAAGAAAAAGAGCATGAAATGAGACCCCTCGGTTGAGGGGTCTTTAAATTTGACTTTTTCAACTTTTTCTGATATAATAAAAGAAAATGAAGGGAGTTTCCATATGTATTTACTGCCGACTGGCGAAGAGCTAGCAAATCTCTGGAACCAAATAAGTCCAAAGCAAAGATTTTTACGGGCTGCTAAACAGGCCATAGATGATGCTTGTAAATTTGATGATTCCATGGCTGCATTTTATCTTGACAGTCAGGATGTGGATATGGTTATGGAGGATGACGCGATGCCCTACTTTGATGAAATTGAAGATGATATTATTTCTATGCGGCGCGACACCAATGGTTTTAAATTGCATATTCCTGCGCCTCGATATTTAGAAAGAACACGCGAAGATCCAGTAAAATTTAAAGGCTGGACTTTTGAGATTCCAACTGAACACGCACCCAATTGCCCCAAGGTGAATTGGGATGACATATAAAGGAGAAAAGAAATGGTAGAATATAATGCTCAATCAATTGAAACTCTCTCCTTCCGCGATGCGATTCGCACTCGTGTCGCAATGTATATGGGCAGCGCCGATAATATGGGCGTTCTCCAATGTTTGAGAGAAATTATTACCAACTCTATTGACGAAGCAACTATGGGCTTCGGTAAAAAAATTACGGTAGAGTTATTTCCTAACAATCTTGTAAGAATCAGTGATGAGGGCCGTGGCTGTCCTTTTGGTAAGCGAGAAGATGGCACCGAAGCTCTGGTCGCTATTTACACCATGGCGCACTCTGGCGCAAAGTTTAATGACAAGGTTTTTCAAAACGTTGCCGGTATGAATGGTATCGGCGCGAAGGGTGTCGCCTTATCTTCTGACTACTTCAAGGTTGTCAGTTATCGTGACAACAAGTTTGCCAAGATGGAGCTGCGGAAAGGTATCATGGAAGAATATGAGGAATGTGAACAACTAAACGGTGATAATAAGACCGGCACAGTTGTTGAGTTCATTCCTTCTCCCGAGGTTTATAACCTTGAACCCATCAAGATTAACTTTGAGGATGTAAAGAAGATGTGCCGCGACTGGTCTTATCTGTCTAAGGGTATTAGCTTTATTCTTATTGACCATAACACCAAGGAAAACATTACTTATCTTTCCAAGAATGGTATGCTTGACTTTATGAAGGAGAATGCTGACAAAGCACTTCATAAGACTCCCCTTCATATTACTCTTGCTGAAAATGGAATTGAAGCCGAAATTGTCATGGAATGGACTAATAGTCGCTCCGAAAATTGGCACGTCTTTACCAATGGTCTGGAAAACTCCGAAGGCGGCACCAGCTTGACAGGTATTAAAACTGCGCTGACCAATTTCTTCAAAAAGAAGCTAAAGGGTGAAGGCAGCCCTGATGTTCTGCGTAAGGGTCTATTCTACGCAGTAAGTTGTAAAGTTCCTAACCCTTCTTTCGCAAACCAGACTAAGACTAAAATTAACAACCCCGAACTGCGTGGACTTTGTCAGCGCGCAACCACTCAGATGCTGGAGGAGTTCGAATATCGTCATGGTGATGAGTTCCAGAAAATTCTTGAATTGCTGACCAAAGAGCTAAAGGCTGAACAGGCTGCAGAGCGCGCTCGCAAGCAAGTCCTGGAAGCTGTTAAAGATGTTGAAAAGAATCAAAAGAAGAAGGTTTTCGCTTCCGATAAACTGAAAGACGCAGAGTTTTTGGGCGAAAATTCCGTTTTGCTAATCGCCGAGGGTGACTCTGCTTTGGGTGGTCTAGCACAGGGCCGTGACTATACTCGTTATGGTATTATGGCAATTCGTGGTAAAATCATCAATGCTCTGTCCAATCCTGATGAAAAGGTTTATGAAAATGAAGAAATCAAGCTATTGCTGAGTGCCATGAACATCATTCCCGGCAAGTATGACTCCAAGAAACTGCGTTATGGCAAGCTTGCAATCTGTACTGATGCTGACTCCGACGGTTATCATATCGGTCTGTTGATTATGGCGGCCTTAGCCCATATTGCTCCTCAGTTTATTCGCGAGGGTAGACTGTGCTGGTTGCGCTCTCCCTTGTATATTGTAACTAGCGGCAAGACTGAATCTTACTTCTTTACCGACGAAGAGTTCAACGCGGCCAAGAGCAAAGTCAAAGGCGAAGTTAAAAGAAACAAGGGTCTCGGCGCGCTGAAGCCTCACCAAGCAAAGCGCTCTATGTTTGACCCAGAATATCAACGCCTTGATATAATGGAATACAATGAGGAAGCAATGAATCTGCTATATTCCTTAATGGGTGAAGATGTTGCGCCTCGTAGAGAGTTTATTATGGAGAATGTTGATTTCTCGGAGATTAGGGAATGAGACACAGTGGTAAGATTATTGGCGGAGAAATTTATATAGATAACAAAGTGTGGGCAAAGATTACTCCGCCAAAATGCGAGCTTTTTAATATCTGCAATTGTAAAACTGCTATGTGTAGAGCTGTTTTACCGGACGAGTCCTGTTATTGGTATCGTTATTTTAAAAAGTTAATTGAGGAAAGAGAGAGGAAAATTTGATTTTCCTCTCAATTTCTGATATAATAAAACAAACTGATAGAAAAGGAGAAGAAAAATGGCTGAATTAAAACCAATCATAGAACAGTCAATGACGCAATACGCGGGCGCTGTTCTTCAGTCTCGTGCGCTGGTTGATGTGCGTGACTGCTTAAAGCCTTCCGCACGACAGATTTTCTTCTGTATGGATAAATACAAATATACCGCAAACAAACCTTTTCAGAAAACTATGGCCGCAATTGGTGATGCGATGAAGCATTTCTATATTCACGGTGATAGCTCCTGTGAAGGTATTATCATGCGCGCTGGCCAACCTTTTGCTATGCGCTATCCTCTGGTAGAGGTCGATGGTAACGGTGGTACCCTATTATCTTCTGGTAACTGGGCCACGCCTCGTTATACAGAAACAAGATTGTCTAAACTGTCTGCCTATTTATTTGCAGATATTGATAAGGACACTATTGATGATTGGCGCGACAACTATGCCGACAACGAACAATATCCTGCCGTTTTGCCTACCAAGGGTTTTTACAACCTAGTAAACGGCACAAGCGGCATTGGCATCGGTATGGCTTGTTCCGTTCCTCAGTATAATATTAAGGAATTGAATAATGCCCTCATTCATTTGATCGACAATCCAGATTGCGATTTCAATGAAATCTATTGCGCTCCAGACTTCGCTACCGGCGCCATTCTTTACAACGAATCTGATGTGAAGGAATCCATGAAAAATGGCAATGGTTTTGCCTGTAAGTTGCGTAGTGTTGTTGAGTTCGATTCCAAGGAAAGATGCTTTGTCGTAACCGAAATTCCTTATGGCGTTTATACCAATACCATTTGCGGTCAGCTTGAGGAAATAGTAAATGGAGAAGATAATCCCGGCATCGAAAGATTTAATGATCTTACCGGCTCTACCCCGCTGATTAAAATCTACCTGGCAAAGAAAGCAAATCCCGATAGGGTTCTGAAATATCTATTCAAAAACACTTTCTTGCAGTATCATTATGGTATTAACTTTACCATGCTGGACAATGGCCGTTTCCCTCGTGTTTTTGGATGGAAGGAAATGCTTCAAGCTCATATCGACCATGAACGAGTTGTATATAGACGAGCTTTTGAATTTGACCTTAACAAGATTAAGAGTCGCATTCATATTATTGATGGTCTGCTAATCTGCATGGCGCGAATCGAAGAAGTTGTTCAAACCATTCGTAATTCTGCTTCTACCGCAGCTGCTTCTACCGCACTACAAGCAAACTTCTTGCTTGATGAGGCGCAGACCAAGGCCGTGCTTGATATGAAGTTGAGTCGCTTGGCCCATCTGGAAGTTAAGAAGTTGGAAAATGAGCGCGAGGAGCTTGTAGGAAAAGCAGAGGCTATTGAGAAAATTCTCAATGACGAAGAACTCTTTAAAGAGGAAATCAAAAAGGGTTGGCGCGAAGTGGCTTCTAAGTTTGGTGATGCTCGTCGCACTAAGATTATCAATATCTCCAAAGAAGATGAGGAGCCTACTGAAATCAAATCGCTCCAAATTTCTATGACCAATCAAAATAATATCTACTTATCAGAGACTTCCACTCTTTATACACAGAGACGTGGAGGCGTTGGTAATAAGGCTAAATTAGGAGCTGGCGAATATGTTATTCACTCAGAACAGCTTGAATCTAATGAAGAAGTTGCTTTCTTTACAGCAGGAGGAGACTTCTACCATTATCCTGCGGCAGCCCTCACGATCGGGGAAAAGATTGCAATTGAGGCTTTATTTGGAATCTCTAACGAGCGAATCGTCGCTATTAGTGCATTCAACAAGCGAAGAGCGGGCCAAAACATTGTTTTCTTCACTAAAAACGGATTTGTTAAAAAATCCGAATTAGCAGAGTACAATCTAAAGCGGTCTGGTAGCTTAAAGGCGATTAACCTTGAGGCTAATGATGAAATTGCAAGTATTTTGTTTATCAATGACGAAGATGTTGGTATTATGACTGAGCTTGGTAATTTTATTCGTATTACCACCAAGGAAATAAGACCTATCGGCCGTGTTGCTAAGGGCATCCGTGGAATCAAATTGAATGATGGCGATGCGGTGTGTTGTGCTTATCCTATTAAACAAGATTCTCAGTATATTGTATCTGTGACCAGTTCTGGCTTATTTAAGAAAACTCCTATTGCAGAATTTACTGTACAAGGTAAAAACACAAAGGGTTCTAAGATCCATAAGCTAACTGGCAATGACCATATGGCTGATTTTATGTCATTGGGCGCGGAAACAGAGATTTTGGTAGCATCCACAAAGTCTTGTATCAAACTGTCCACAAATGACATTCCTACCTTGAGCCGTGTAACACAAGGCGCGAAAGCCATTAAAATGAGTGAAACAGATAAAATTATCGGAATTTCACTTTATTAAAATTTGAAATATTTGAAATTTTCTGATATAATATTTATACAATCGGTTGAGCGGTTTAACCGCTCTCCGCAGAAATTCTTTTTAGAAAGTAGAACCAAGAGAATTTGAAAATAAAAAGAATTTCTGATATAATATATATAGAAAGTGAGAAACACCTCACTTCTAAAATAAATAATAAAAAGAATGTCTAAAAGACAAGGAGAAAACAACAATGGAAAACATTAAGCTAACTGAGAAGTCCCTGGAAGTGTTCAATTATGTTAAGGAGAACGGTGGCCGTGTCTCTATCGAGGAGCTGGCTACTGGCCTGAATCGTACTCCTCGTTCTGTTAACGCCAACGTTACCGACCTGTGCTCTGAGAAGAAGGGTCTGGCTATGCGTGAGAAGGTTAAGGGCGAAGGCGAGGATGCAAAGGACATCACTTACGTCGTTCTGACCGAGGCCGGTATGGCTTACGTTCCTGCTCAGGACTAATTGATTAAATATATGGGGCGGTCGATCCGCCCCAATTTGATCAAAAATAATCTAAAACAAAAACTTTACACAAACAAGGAGAAACTAAAATGTTAAAGCAGGCTGAAAATTCTGTAAAAATCGAAGGTATTCTGAGTGAAATCGATCTGAAGGCTGGCTCTTCCAGCAAGAATGGTAAGACCATTGAGTATATCGGTGGTTCTATCAAGGTTCGCGTAAATCAGATGTTGAATGGTGTAAACACTGAACTGGACATTCCTGTTTTCATGTTCGCCAATAAGTATAAGAATGATGGTGGCCCCAACCCTGCGTATGCTTCCATCGAACGTGTTATGAACGAGTATGTTTCCATCGCTGCAGGCGGCATGGACGCAGCTGATCGTGTTCGTATCACCAATGCCAACATTCGTATGAATGAGTATTACGGTCAGACTGGCAATCTGAATTCCTACCCTCGCATCAATGCTTCTTTTGTAACCAAGGTCACTGATATGACTAAGTTTACTCCTGAAGCTACTTTCTCCACTGTTTTCATGATCGCCGCTATGGGTTATGAAACCGACAAGGACGGCGTCCAGATTGATAACAGATTTAAGATCCGCGGCATTCTGCCCCAGTACGGTGGCAAGGTTGATGTCGTTGATTTCTATGCGACTACTCCCAGCGTTATTGACGCTGTTTCCTCTTATTGGAGTGAAAAGGATACCGTTAAGATCAATGGTAAGCTGAACTTTACCTCTGTTGTTGAGGAGAAGATGGTTGAAGTTGACTTCGGTGAGCCCCGCATGGAGAGACGTACTGTTTCCGTTAGTGAGCTGATCATTACCGGTGGTACCCAGACTCCTCTGGAGGGTGATTTTGCTTTCGATGAGGATGAGATCAATGAGGCTTTGAAGGAGCGTCAGTCTCGTCTTGCCGAGATGAAGGAAAAGGCCAAGGAAAAGGACGGCACCAAGAAGGCCGCTCCTGCTGCAAAGAAAGGCTTTAGCGACCTCGGCTTCTAATCGGAGGTAATGTAAATGGCTATTGATATTTTCAACATCTAGCCTACTACAATCTCACGCGACCTAAAGGGCAAGTTCGTATGTATTTACTCCTTGCCCAAGGTCGGTAAGACAAGTATGGCTTGTCAATTTCCCAAAAACCTTCTTTGTGCATTCGAGAAAGGTTATAACGCTATTGCTGGTGTTAAGCCTATTGATATCACAAAGTGGTCAGATTTTAAGCTGGTGTTAAGACAGCTGGAAAAACCCGAAGCCCGTCAACTGTATGATACCGTTACCCTAGACACCGTTGGTGTTGCTTGGGAAATGTGCGAACAATTTGTGTGCGCGCAGAACGGTGTACAAAAGATTGCGGATATTCCTTGGGGCGGCGGATACTCTGCTTGCAAAAGAGAGTTTGAAGCTTGTCTTCGTAAAATCACCTAGCTTGGCTATGGTCTTGTAATTATCGCTCACGTTGATAAAAGAGTTGAAAAGCGCGCAGATGATACTGAGGTTGAAATCCTTGGTCCCGCAATTCCCAAGCGTGCTTATGAAATCGTTAATCAGCTTGTTGACATCATCGGTTACATTGATGTAACTTGGGATGAAAATGGCAACTCAGAGCGTTGGTTATACACCAGAAAGACCCCTACCGTTATGGCAGGTAGCCGTTTTAAGTATTTGGCACCTAAGATTAAGTTCGGTTACAATGAGCTTGTCGCCGCTATTGGTGAAGCAATTGATAAATCTGAACAGTTAGACGGCGCCACAGTTGTAGAAACTACTCAGCAAACCATTGAAGAGAAGTTGGATTATAGAGCAGTACGTGAACAAGCCTCTGTTTTGTGGTCCACTCTTGTGGAGAGAGATCCTGAAAATGCACCCATTATCTTGAAGAAAGTGGAAATGATTTTCGGTCGTCCAATTAAACTATCTGAAATTACAGAAGATCAGGTTGACCTGTTTAACCTTGTTGTTTTGGATATGAAAGATATGTTAGACGAATAAATAGTTACAAACCACCTCTGTAATAGAGGTGGTTTTTAATTTGATTTTTTTGAAAATTTATGATATAATATATGTAGGAAAATAAGTAAAAGATTGGTGGTGCGAAAAAATGGCAAAAACGATACTTGTAAAATGTCGTATTTGCAAGCAGCAATTTAACCGGTTAGACCCAAACCTTATCGAAGGAGTAGATTATGTTAAGCCCAGTGAAAGAATGTATTATCATAAGAAATGCTATGATGAATATCAAAATTCAAAGCTGGACGTCCATGCAGATATGACTGACGAGTTATGGTTTAAAGCAGCCTGGGATTTTTTGCGCAGAGATTTAAAATACGATTTTAATTTTGTGAAAGTGCGCAGACAATGGGAAAGTTTCTTGAAAAATAAAATGACCGCCAAAGGTATGTATTTTGCTCTAAAATATTTCTATGAGATAAAGAAAAATGATGTAGCAAAAAGCGAAAATGGTATCGGTATAATTCCACATATCTATGAGGATAGTCGCGATTATTGGATCGAACGCGAGCATAGAGAGCGTGGTATTGTGGCAGCAATTGAGCAGCAGATCAAAGAAGCTCAGAGTCAGAATATTATCAATGTTCGTGTTAAAAAGGTAAAAAGAAAGGTCAAGAGCGCGGCAGAGGTTCTCGCAGAAATCATGGATATGGAGGATGACGAATGACAAACAAGGGAACTATTCAGCAAGTGCTGGGTTCTCTGATGAAGCATCCTCAGTTTTTAAGTGAGGTAGACAAGTACAACCTAACAGCTTTGGACTTTTCAACTAAGTTTGAAAAAACGATTTTTGGCGCGATCAATGGTCTTTGGAAACAGGGCGCGCCAAAGATTACGGCTTTTGATATTGAAAGCTATATGGAGTCTAATGCAGCGGCCAAAAAACTGTTTGAACAACAGAATGGTTTGGAATACTTGCAAGACATTGAGGAGTTCTCCAATATGGAGAACTTCCCTTATTACTATACCAAGCTGAAGAAACTGAATTTGCTCAGAGATTTAAAGAAACAAAACTTTCCGGTTGAGGAATTTTATCAAGAGGACTTAACCGCGCCCAATGCAATCGAAATCAACCAACGCTTTGAAGAACTGACAGTTAGTGATATTATTGTTGGTGTTAAGAAAAAGCTATTGGTTCTGGAATCGGATTATGCAGGAACCGAAGAGGTACAAGAATGGAATATTGCTGATGATGTTGATGAACTGGTAGAGAGCTTTGGCGAACTAGGAAGTGTCGGCATGCCCATACAGGGCGCCATCTTAAACAAAATTATTGATGGTGCGCAGAGATCTTGTTTAACAATTCGTTCTGGTGCGTCTGGCACGGGCAAGACCAGAAATGCTGTTGCTGATGCTTGCCTGCTTGCTTTCCCCATTCGGTATAATTCTGCCACCTGTGAGTGGGAACAAAAGGGTAACAATCAAAAAGTTTTGTTCATCATTACAGAGCAGACTGATAAACAGATTAAAAAAATGATTTTGGCTTATCTAGCTGATATGAACGAGTCTAAATTTAAATATGGTAAATTCACTCCAGAAGAGAAGAAGATTCTTGAACAGGCTAAGCACGTTATGAGAGAATATTCTTCTAATTTTATTCTTGTTCGAATTCCTAACCCAACGATTGAATTAGTCAAGACCAAGGTGCGCGAAAAGGTTCTGTTGCATAATATTGGTTATGTATTCTATGATTATATCTTTATCGGACCAGCCCTACTTAATGAGTTTCGTGGTTTTGGAGTTAGAAATGATGAGGTTCTTCTAATGATGGCAACAGCTTTAAAAGATTTAGCTGTTGAGCTGAATGTTTGTGTTTTTACTGCCACACAGGTTAACGCTAATGCAGACAACAATACAAACATTAGAAATGAGGCTTCTCTTGCTGGTGGTCGTTCCACAATCAACAAAGCGGACAATGGTGCTATTATGGCCAGACCTACAAAGGAAGAGCTTGAGACTCTGGAGCCAATTATCTCAACTTATGGTAAGCCAAATTTAGTTACTGATATTTTTAAAGTTCGTAGCGGTGAATGGACGCAGGTTCGTATCTGGTCTATTGTGGATTTAGGCAGAATGAGAAGAGATGACTTGTTCTTAACTGATAATCGATTAGAGGTTATCAAAGATTTTTACACTGGCGATGAATATAACATCAGTGACTTTGAGGACGAAGAATTTATGGAAATTAAAGGAAAGGTTGATTGGCTGAATGGATTATGAGGAAATTATTTCCAATCTTGATACCGAGTCAGTTATTTCCTTGATGGAAAAACTTGGCGCAGACCGACACTCTGATAGGGGAAGCTACGTGGTTTTCCCTACAATTTGTCATAATATCGATGCATCAGAAGCGTCTATGAAACTATACTTTTATAAAGATACAAAGCTATTTGTTTGTTATACAGAATGTGGTAATATGTCGATCTTTAAGTTTTTAAGACATTATTATGAAAGCAGACAAATAGAATATGATTGGTATCAAGACATTTATGAAGTGGTAAAGGATTGCGCGAACTTCCAAGGCATAGAAGGCTTTGTCGTAGAAAGATATAAAAGTTTGCATGACCATTTTGCAGTGCGTCGGCGAGAAAAGGAATTGCCAGAATTCTCCCCTCATGTGTTAGATTGTTTCGTTCGTTCATATACGCAAGAGTGGCTAGATGATGGTATAACACCTGCGGCGATGGATAAGTTTGATGTAAGCTACTCAATTTCTCAAAATAAAATTATTATTCCTCATTATGATATAAATAATCGTCTTGTTGGAATTAGAGGACGCGCCCTCAATGACTGGGAAATTGAAAATATAGGAAAATATACTCCATTACGAATTGAACAAACTTGGTACAAACATCCATTATCAATGAATCTTTATGGATTAAATGTAACCAAAGATGCAATCAAACGAAATGGAATTTGCTTTCTTTTTGAGGGAGAAAAAGCTGTTATGCAGATGGAGAATTTCTCCATTCCGAACTGTGCAGCAGCAGTATGCGGCAGTAATTTTAACAAATATCAATTAAACATTTTGATGAAACATTGCTGTCCAAATGAGATTGTATTATGCTTTGATAAAGAGGAGCTACCCGGCGAAGACAAATACTTTAACAAGCTATACGATATCTGTAAAAAATATGGGCAATATTGCAATTTTTCTTTTATTTATGATAGAGAAGGATTGCTTAATTTAAAAGAATCTCCTACTGACAGGGGAGAAGAAGTTTTTCTAAAACTATTGAAGAAAAGGGTAAGGGTACAATGAAGACTAGACTGGTAAACGAAAACTTTAAGAGGGACTATACTGACAATCTACTGCGTAGCCGCGGTATCACGGATGTTTGTAAATATTACGAGCCCACAAGCGATTGTCTCCAAAGTCCTTGCGATTTGGAAAATATTGGTGAGGGCGCGATGCTCTTGGAAGAGGTTATTAAACTGAAGCAGCGCATTTTGATCGTCGTTGACTCTGATAACGATGGCTTTACTTCTGCTACAATTATGTATAACTATCTTAAGGATCTGGCCCCTGAATTAGAAATTGACTATATACTACACGAGGGTAAGCAGCATGGTTTGCAGGATCATATTGACAAGCTGATGGAAGAGGGTATTAACTATGGGCTCATCATTCTGCCCGACTCCTCTAGTAATGACTATCATTATCATGAGCAGCTAAAGGAAATCAAAACCTCTGTTCTGGTTCTTGATCACCACATTACGGATACAAAGCTAAGTGACAATGCTATTGTCATTAATAATCAGCTTTCCCCAAAGTATAAGAATAAGGAATTAACTGGTGCAGGCGTCGTATATCAGTTCTGCCGCTATCTGGACTGGTATTTTAAATCTGATAGAACCAATGCTGACAAGTACATGGATCTTGCCGCATGGGGTATTATCGGCGATATGGGCTCTATGCTTGAAATGGAAAATAGATATATCGTGCGCGAAGGCCTCAAGCACATCAATAACAAGTGCCTATTGGCCTTTATGGAGAAGCAGGCTTATTCTATTACCGGAGTAATGGGTGCAAGTCAGCAACAGTTGATTGATGCGATGAACCCTATCAGTGTTGCTTTCTATATTGTTCCCCTCGTCAATGCGATGATTCGTGTAGGCACAATGGATGAAAAGCGCAGATTGTTTGAAGCTTTTCTTGATGGTGATAAAATGATTCCCAGTGGAAAGCGTGGAGCAAAGGGTACTTTTGAGAAAGCCGGTGTTGAAGCCGCTCGTGAGTGTAGTAACGCTCGTAACAGACAGAACAAAACTCTGGAAGATGCAGTCGGCGCGATTGAGATTAAGATTCATAAATATGATCTACTGGAAAATAGAATTCTGTTTGTTCGTCTTGATGAAGACGACAGATTCCCTTCTGAGTTAAATGGCCTAGTAGCAATGAAACTATCTGCAAAGTTTAAGCGTCCCACCATTGTTGCGCGCCTGAACAAGGAAGGATATAATCGTGGCTCTATGCGTGGTATGAATCAAAGTGAGCTGACTTCATTCAAGGCGTTCTTAGAGCAAAGCAAAATGTTTGAATATGTTGCGGGCCATGATAACGCGGCGGGCGTATCTATCCAAGACTCGTATTTGCGCGATTTCCATAGGTGGGCAAATGAACTACTTGCTGACGTTGATTTTGGCGAAAATTGTCATGATGTAAACTTTGAGCGTATCGCGGCAGACGAAGATATTCGTGATATCATTTTGGATATTGGTAATCATGCTGGCATTTGGGGACAGCAAAATGACGAGCCCCTAATCCACGTGCGTGACATTAATGTCACTATGAATGATGTAAAAATCATGGGTAAGAATATGGATACCGTCAAGATTGAAAAGTTTGGTATTGCATACATGAAGTTCCATGCAAAAGACTTGATTGAGGAGTTAAAGCAATACTCTAAGGTCAAACTGGAGATTGTAGGCCGTGCAAATGTGAATTATTGGGGTGGAAATGTCATTCCTCAGATTTTTATTGAGGACTATGAGGTGAAAGATGATGTGCTTGGATTCTAATGTTAGTGTTACTTTTACTGTGAAAGAGTGCTATATCAATGCCGAGCTTTTGCTTAAGTTAGCTCATACCATCTGCGACCCAGACGGATATGAATATGACTATACCATTTTTGATTTGGAGAAAGAGAATGTATAGAAAGATGTTTGAAGATTATTTATCTAAATATCCGTTCCCAGGTTTTTTTATGGATGGAATTAAGTATGTAGCTTCGGATGGACATCGTATTAGGCCCCAATTACTATTAAGCTGGTGTGAATTATGCGGAGGGCAAAAGGAAAAAGCCCTGCCTGCCGCATTATCAATCGAGCTTTTGCACGTTGCAAGTTTAATTTAGGATGATTTACCTTGTATGGATAATGCAGAAATGCGCAAGGGGAAAACTGCCTTTCATAAGATTGTGGGAGATGCGGCAACAATATTATATAGTAATGTTCTAATTGGGCTAAGCTTCTCGCTTGTGGCTGATTTAGACACTAGTCAAGCAAATAAAGATTTAATAACAAAGATTCTTTTTAATTCTATTCATCGAATGTGCAGAGGGCAGTTAATTGAGTTAGAAAATCTTCAAAGCTCCGTAGAAGACTGGGAGAGAATTTACGAAGATAAAACAGCAGCCCTTTTGACTGCTGCCTGCGAAATTGGCGCCATACTGGCTGATGCCTCTCAAAAAGACATGATGGATGCCATCCAATATGGGTATTACCTTGGTATGGGTTATCAATTAGCAGATGATTTATAGGATGAAGATGGTGTATCTAATATTCTTTCAAAACAAGAAATTGAAGCAGAGCTTCAAAACTGTGTTAGCAACTTAAGAGTCGAAGGAAACTCCGAGGCCGCGATGTTTTTGCGCATGGTGGCTCAAAAAGCACTAATTCGAAATTGACAAAATTATAAATTTATGATATAATATTTATATAAAGAAATGGAGGTAGATGCGTGATGACAAAATTTCCTGGTTCATTACATAATCACACCCAATATTCAAACTTAAGACTGCGCGACTGTATCATCAAAGAAGATGACTTAATTAAATATGCTGTCGAGCTTGGACATGAGGTTGTGGCAATTACAGACCATGAGGCGGTTTGTAATGCAGTAAAAGTAGAAAAGATTTATAAGAAAATCAAGAAGGACCATCCTGACTTTAAGGTAATCCTGGGAAATGAGATTTATTTATGTCGAAATGGTTTAAACGCAAACAACTACAATCGTGAATATGATAGATATTATCACTTTGTTTTATTGGCAAAGGATGCTATCGGTCATAAGCAAATTCGTGAAATCTCCACAAGAGCATGGCGCAGAAGCTACATGGCAAGAGGTATGCGTAGAGTTCCTACTTATTATCAAGATTTGATTGATATCATTAGAGCAAATCCCGGTCATGTAATTGGAACTACCGCCTGTCTTGGTGGCGCGCTACCTACTCAGCTTTTAAAATACAGACAAACCAAGAATGAAGAGCTTTATGAGAAAATCATTGCTTGGTGCGAACAGATGGAATGGATTTTTGGCGAGGGTAACTTCTATTTAGAGCTTCAGCCTGCAGCGAATGCAGAGCAGAAGTATGTCAATAGAGCATTGCTGGACATTGCCAAAAATTATCATTTTCCTTATATTATCACAACTGATACCCACTATTTAAAGAAGGAAGACAAACCAATTCACAAGGCTTATTTAAATTCTCAGAATGGCGACCGTGAGGTTGATGATTTCTATGCAACTACTTATCTTATGAATACAGAAGAGCTGGAATCATATATGAATATGACTCAGGAAGAATTACATGAGGCATATGCAAACATTCATGGCATCAAAGAGCGTTGTGAGGATTATAGTCTGTTAAAGCCCCTGAAGATTCCTCAGCTTCCTTGGCGTGACCTTGGTAGTTATACGATCGATCAAAAATATTGGAATTCTCAAATCCCTTATCTTGAAAGATTTTGGAGTTCTGATTATGAGGGTGACCAAGAGCTTGCCGATGCAATTGTTTTAAAGGTGCAAGAAGATAAGCGTCTGCAAGAACAAAATATTTATGAAGCAATCAATGAATGTCTTGAAATGACTTGGATTTCTTCCGAAGTCAATAAGACTCACTGGTCTGCATATTATCTAAATCTACAAAAGATCATTGAGGAGTGTTGGAATGCAGGTACTCTTGTTGGCTGTGGCCGTGGTTCTGGTGTAGGTTTTATACTGTTATATCTTTTGGGTATCACTCAAATTAATCCGCAGTGGGAAACTACCAAAACCTTTGCTTGGCGTTTTCTTAATCCTGATCGTGTTTCTGTTCTTGACGTGGACGTTGATATTGAAGGAGGTCGCCGTAAACAGGTTTTGGATCATTTGAGAAAAGTCTATGGCGAAGACCGAGTAGCTAATGTTGCTACTTTTGGCACTGAAAAGTCCAAGTCCGCTATCCTGACCGCTTGTCGTGGTCTGGGGATTGATGTTGATATCGCGCAGTATCTTGCTTCCATGATCGTGGCGGACCGTGGTATGCTTCGAACTCTTGATCAAACTTTTTATGGTGATGAAGAAAGTGATTTCGCGCCTAATAAACAGTTTGTGTACGAAATGACAGAAAACTATCCCGAAGTCTGGCAAGTCGCAAAGAAGATTGAGGGTCTGGTCTGCCGTTTAGGTGAACACGCAGGTGGTGTTATCTTTGTCGATGAAGATTTTGAAAATTCCACCGCATTAATGCGCGCACCCAATGGCGATATTATGACTCAGTTCGATCTACACGATTGTGAAGATTGTTCTTTGATTAAGTATGACTTGCTTTCCGTCGAAGCGATGGACAAGATTCATATTTGTCTTGATTTGCTTTGTGAGCAGAATTATATTGAGAAAAAAGATACCTTGAAAGAAACTTATGAAGAGGTTATTGGTATCTACAATCTAGTTCGTGAAGCACCTCAAATGTGGCAGATGGTCTGGAATCATGAGATTCATTCTTTGTTCCAGATGGAAAAACAATCTGGCATCCAGGGCATTGCTTTAACCCATCCTCAAAGTGTTGATGATTTAGCAGTACTTAACTCTGTTATTCGTCTGATGGCTCAAGAAAAGGGCGCGGAGCAGCCGTTAAGCAAATTCGCTCGTTTCAAAAATGACATTCAGCTGTGGTATGATGAAATGGATAGATATGGTCTGACTAAGGAGGAGCAAAAACTGCTTGAGCCTGTTGTCAAACTGTCTTATGGTATTTCTGAGTCCCAGGAGAAGTTTATGCAGTTAGTGCAAATGCCTGAGTGTGGCGGTTTCAATCTGACTTGGGCTGATAAACTGCGTAAGTCTATCGCAAAAAAGAACCCTACTGCATATGAAGAATTGCAGAAAGAATATTTTGAGACCGTAGAGAAGAAGGGGCTGAGCAAAAACCTCTGTAACTACGTATGGAACGTCCTAGTTGCTACCTCTCGTGGATACGGTTTTAATGCTTCTCATACCCTGGCTTATTCTCTAATTGCCCTACAAGAAATGAATTTGGCTCATAAGTTCCCGATCATGTTCTGGAATTGCGCCTGTTTAATTTCCGACTCTGGCGGCGCGGAGACTGATGAAGATACAGAGCATCCCGACCAAGAAGAATACTATGAAGAAATTGAGTATGATTCTATGGAAGATTTTGGAGTGGAAGAGGAAGACGATGAAGACGAAGACGAAGATGAAGAGACGGTATCAGCAGCTTCTAAAAAGAAGAAAAAAACAAAGTCCGCCAATTATGGTAAAATCGCAACCGCTATTGGTAAAATCAAATCTTCCGGAGTCGACGTTGCTCCTCCTGACATCAACAAGTCCAGTTTCACATTTTATCCCGACGTAGAGTCTAACACAATTAGATACGGACTTAGCGGAATTACAAAAGTTGGTGAGGACCTCGTCAAAGCAATTATGGATGGACGTCCTTACTCATCTGTGGCCGACCTTACCAACCGAGTTAAAATCAACAAGGCTCAAGTGGTTAATCTCATCAAATCCGGTGCTTTTGACAGTTTTGGAGACCGCGTGCAAATCATGCAACAGTACATCAATAGCGTCTCTGATACAAAGAACCGAATTACTCTCCAGAATATGAAGATGCTGTGTGATTTTGGTTTGATCCCAGACGAATATGATCTTCAGCGCAGAGTTTATAACTTTAACAAATATGTAAAGAAGTTCAAGCATGAGGCATATTATTTGTTTGATGATATTGCAATGCACTTCTTTGAAAAGCATTTTGATATGGATAAGCTTGAGCCAACTGAACTGTCTGAAAGTGGTTTTATGATTAAGCAGACTGTTTGGGATAATATTTATCAACACCATATGGATATCATTCGTCCTTGGGTAAAGAAAAATGCAAACATTCTGCTTGACCAGGTTAACGAAAGATTGACTCGTAATATGTGGGATAAATATTGTCAAGGAAACTTGAGTAAATGGGAAATGGATGCGGTTTCGTTCTATTCTCACGAGCATGAGCTCGCTAGTATTAGAAAATCTCTTTATGAGATTACTGACTTCTCTAAAATCCCAGAGAATCCTGTGGTTGAACGAGTGCTTCCTATCAAGGGGCGCCAAATTCCTATTTTCAAGTTGTATCGAATTGCCGGTACAATTTTGGACAAGGACAAGGCAAAGAAAACTGTTACATTGTTAACTACCGATGGGGTCGTAACGGTTAAAATCTTTGGTGCAGTATTTACCCATTATGACAAACAGATTTCTGAAAAGGGCGCCGATGGTAAAAAGCACGTTATTGAAAAATCTTGGTTGTCTCGTGGCAACAAGATTATCGTGACAGGCATTAAGCAATCTGATGGCTTCCTTGCTAAAAAGTATAATAGAACTCCCTATCATCTGGTTGAGCTAATTACTGAGGTTAAGGAAGATGGAACTCTTATCACTAGAGGCGAACGCGTGGAGGCAATGGAATGAGTGTAGGTATGTATGATATGGATATGGCAACCTACACTTTGGTTCCATTTAACCTCGAGTTGATGAAACTCTCTGCTTATTATAAAAAGAAAAGGGAGGTAGTTATACTATCTCCCCAACTTACACCTGAACGTCATCAAAAGTTCTTTTTGCGAAAAGATTTTGATGATGGTAACTTTCCATTGGGATTAGAAAAAGTCCCTAACTTGGAATATGGCGGCTATGCTTTTACCAATGGAATCTACGCTCCAATGCCGTTGGAAATAGAAAAAATGCGCCCGGACACCTCTTTGTATGATAATATGGAAAAAACGATTATATCTGCCAAAGGGCGCGATCAACGTAAAATTTTTCGCAATATGATGGAGGCAGAACATTGCCGTCTTTCGTTGGATGGAAAAACAATTTGGGAGGACTACCCTTCCCAGTTTAAATTCTTAAAAACTGCGCGCAATCTAATGTTCCATGATTTTGATCTTGGCGCGATTGATGGTAGTTTTGAGGAGGTTCAACGTCTATTGGCTAGAGCAAGAACAGATGGCTGGGCCACCAGAGTTGGCATGAAGTTTCCAATTACTTGCACCAAGGGCCAAGATCTTCTTAATTGGACTTCCATTCGACCAAACAGTACTTTTTACTCCCTTCGTTACGATGGGGTAATTGACCCAGATGCTTTCAAAGAATTTGTGGGCAGAGTACATGAAAAATCAATCTATAAACAAATGGACTACTACATTACGGCTTCGTCCGCAAATCAAAAAGAGTTTTTGGATAAATATATTCAACAAGTTTTTAGACAGGTGGTAAAAGCACGTAGCTATAGGGTGTTCTTTTCACTTAAATATGAGGAAAATTTCTTCATCGACAGTAGATGGGAAAGAGTCTTAGATTTGTTCAATTTTTATCATAATAGCATGAGCCATTTGCCTCAATCCTTGTATTATGCAAAAATAAGCAAAGATACACTTTTTGATTTTGCAAAGGCTACATATGATGATTTACCCTTTTATTACAAAAGGGCAATGACCAAACAAGAAATACGAGAACTATTTGCTTTTGTCAGAGAGGAGAATCCTGCTCTTTTTGAGGACTTTTATGAGTTTAATGTTAGTAGTATGGAGGATTGAAAATGTCAAAAGAGATTAGAAAACAAATTGATGATTTATATACAGAACTAGAGGAAGTATCAATTCCAGATAGTTTTATTTTAAATCCAAAAATCGTCGTTGTTTCCAAGAAAATTGAAGCTTTACAAAAACAATGCACCCACCATTTTGTAAATGGACGTTGTGAATTCTGTGACATGGAGGGTGAATAATGGATAAAATAATTGTTGTAAAAAGAGACGGCACTGAAATGCCATATGATAGCAACAAAATTTTTCATGCCGTCATGAAAGCAGTTAAGGAGGTTGATGGTGATATCAGTAGAGGATATCTCGCAGCCAATATTGCTAAAAGTGTGGATAGTTACATGGAGGAGCACACGGTTGAGTGCATCACTGTTGAAGAAATCCAGGATCTGGTAGAAAATCTGCTGATCTATCCAGGTGACTACCCCGAAATCGCGCGAGCCTATATTCGTTATAGATATAAGCGAGAGCTTGCACGAAATAATTACAAAGAACTAATGGATACTGTTGGTGAAAAGCTGAGTGCTGCCAACGTCCAAAATCAAAATGCTAATGTTGATGAATATTCATTTGGCGGTCGCATGGGCGAGATGAACAGCGCTGTCGCGCGCAAGTATGCGCTTGAATATTTGATTAGCCCAATGGCGCGTAAGAATCATGAAGAGAATATGATTTACATTCATGATCTTGATCATTATGCCGTTGGTTCACATAACTGTTTAACTATTCCTTTTGATGACTTATTAGCAAAAGGCTTTAACACTCGTCAAACCGACGTACGCCCTGCGCAATCTGTATCCACTGCTTTTCAATTGGTTGCAGTTATTTTTCAGTTACAGAGTCTGCAACAGTTCGGTGGTGTTAGCGCAAGTCATATTGATTGGACTATGGTCCCATATGTAAGAAAAAGTTTCGCAAAACACTTTAAAGATGGCCTAGTCTTTGTTGAAGGCTTTAAAGAAGAAGAATTCCCTCATTGGAAAGAGTGGGCAAAAATTCCTCTTGATGATTATGACACTTGGACCGACCATGGATGCGACAAGAAAGCCTATGATTATGCTATGAAAATGACAGAGCGCGAAGTATATCAGGCAGTTGAGGCTATGTATCACAATCTCAACACCCTTCAATCCCGTAGTGGTAATCAACTTCCCTTTACGTCTGTAAACTACGGAACCTGCACTCTTCCCGAAGGTCGCATGATAACTAAAGCGTTACTTGACGTATCAATTAAAGGCATTGGTGCGCTGCATAAAACCAGTGTATTCCCTTGTGGTATTTTTCAGTGTATGAAAGGAGTTAATCGTGAACCAGGAGACCCTAATTATGACTTATTCAGACTAGCTCTACGCTCTACTGCTCAAAGACTATATCCAAACTATGCCAATGTGGACTGGTCTGGAAATGCGGGGTATGACAGAAACGACCCTTGCACCTATTTCTCCACTATGGGCTGTCGGACTGCGAATGGATGGGATGTTAACGGCTTGGGCCAGCGCAAAGATGGGCGCGGTAACATATGCCCCGTAACAATCATTATGCCCACCTTGGCCATGCAAGTTAAAGAAGATATGAAGGATTGGCCAACTGAGGATGACTTTGAGGAAGAGCTGAAGAAGCTATTCCTATTGAAGTTGGATATAAAGATTCATGAGGCAAGAGATATGCTTATTGAACGTTTTGAATGGATTTGTTCTCAGAATCCTGCTTCTGCAAAATTCATGTATGAGAACGGTCTAATGGCTGGATATGTGCCCGAAGAAGGTATTCGTTCTGCTTTGAAACATGGCACTCTTGCAATCGGTCAGCTTGGTCTTGCCGAAACCTTACAGATTCTTTTGGGCTGTGACCATACTACTGAACGTGGAATGGCTTTCGCCAAGGAAATCGAAGCTCTATTTAATAAGCGTTGTGCTATGTTTAAGGAGAAATACAAGCTGAATTTCGGCGTATACTACACTCCTGCAGAAAATTTGTGTCATACAGCCATGAAACGCTTCCGCGAAAAATATGGCGCCATCCCCAATGTTTCTGAAAACGACTATTTCACCAATTCCATTCACGTGCCCGTGTGGAAAGAGATGTCTGTGTTTGATAAGATCGATATTGAGAGTCAATTAACTGGTTATTCTAATGCTGGTTGTATTACTTATATCGAATTAGATAGCACAATTAAAAACAATTTAGATGCTTTAGAGTCTATTGTAAATTATGCAATGGACAAAGACATTCCTTATTTCGCTGTTAATGTTCCTAATGATACCTGTTTAAAGTGCGGTTATTGTGATGAATTTAATGATCATTGTCCTGAATGTGGCAGTGAGGAAATTCAGCAGCTGCGCCGAGTGACTGGCTATCTAACCGGCAACTACAAAACTGCTTTTAACAAAGGCAAGCAGCAAGAAACCGAAATGCGAGTAAAGCATGGGTGAGCTAATGAGATATTCTGGACTTATACGAAACGACCTGGCCGCCGCGCCAGGCGTTTCTGTCACCTTCTTCACACAAGGTTGTCCTCATAGATGTAACGGCTGCCATAATCCAGAAACTTGGAATTTTGAAGGCGGTAAAGAATTTACGCCTAAAGTTCTTAATGAGATTTATGAGGCATTACAAGCTAATGGCGTAAAACGCTCTTTTTGCATTATGGGCGGGGAGCCACTCTGCGAAGAGAACTCGTTCCTTACCTTATTGATATTAAAAGAAGTAAGAGAGCGTTTTCCAAATATAAAAATTTATTTGTGGACTGGGTATTATTATGAGGAATTACTAAAATTTTCCAACCCACATATTAAGCAGATTCTTGAGTTAACTGATGTTTTAATTGATGGCCCATATATAGAAGCTAAGCGAGATATTACTTTACAAATGCGCGGAAGCTCTAACCAATCAATTATAAATCTCAAAGATAAACTTAAATAAAATTTGAATTTTTGCGGAATTTTTGCTATAATATATATAGCAAATGAGATAAAAGGAGAAAAGATAATGCTGCTTGTAGAAAAAGTTAAAGTATTTAATTTTGAAGGTGCTATGCGTGGACTGCGCAACCCCAAAGATTCTTGGCACCTAAGTGACAGCAAGTTTGACGTTGATGCTTGCGTTCATCCCCATGGTGACGACATGGAAGATTGCCATGGCTGCCCTTATTTTGATGGGGTGGAAAATCCCTGTATTCCTTACATTGGTCCCAAGGATATGAAACTAGCCCAGCTGATGATTGGCGCCGGTACCGATGAAGCCAAGTTCCTGCGACAGATTTTTATTTCAATGGATATTACCGCACCTCTGTATTGGTGGAAGGAATTTGATACCTATAAGGTTGGTACAGTGGCTAATTCTTGTTCCACAATGCACAAGCTAGATGCTTATCCCATTACACGCGAAATGTTCAGCTGGGATAATGTGGGCGATCCCGGTGAAGAGTTTTGGGCAACTGTTGATGCAATTATCGCCGAGTGCGAGCGTCTTCGTGTAAAGTTTAAAGAAACTGGAGACAAGACTTATTGGCGCGCACTAGTTCAGATGCTGCCTAATTCTTGGATGCAGAAGCGAACCGTAACTTTGAATTATCAGGTTGCTCGCGCACAGTATTTTGCACGTAGATATCACAAATTGACTGAGTGGCATACTCTGTGTGACGTATATATGGCCCTACCTTATGGCCACGAATTTATTGGCTATACCAAGCCTAAGAAGATGGACGGAATTCTGTTGACGATTCTGAGAAAGTTGGGAATCGCAACTCATGATGAGTCCAATAACGAAAAGCCTTACGATGAAATTGTTGAGGATATTATCGTTTATTTTGAAAACAAGGAGTAATAAAAATGGAAGTACAGATCTACACTACTAACCACAATGGAAAAATCGAGTTCACTAAGAGTGAACTCGAGACCCTTTTGAATAAGATGTATACAAAGGGTTATGAAGCAGGCAAGCGTGATCATGCCTGGATTCCTGCATATACCGAGACTCCCTCATTCATTCCTGATGGCGTTGCACCTATTTGCAATGAAATTGCAAAGAAAGAACCTGTTGCAGGGCCTAAGACTTTTGAATTAGAGAGCAGTGGCCCCATTGATCCCAAGGTGCTAAATGAATTCTTTGGAAGTATTTTCCCTAGTAACATAGAGCGCCCCAATGATGTTTTTACAAATCTTGCAAAGGAGCTGGGACTGAGATGAGACTGCTAAAGGTTGTTGAAGAATATCGCGCGGAAAGCGAGCAAGAAGTAAAAGAAATGAATGAACAGTTCAAGACTGAAGCTCGTGCCGAAGGATATATTCTGAACGCTTTTTCCTATACCAAGAAGGAAAAGAAGTCCAAGGGCGAAGTCATTGATGAAGGCTATCTTGTTAAAGTGGCCAAGGTTTATGGAGGTTTCTGGGATGGCTTAGAATAAAATTATACCATTTAACACTACAGAGGATGTAAAAAAAGCAGCATAGAATACAGTTGCCAAAGCTCAAGCAATTGAAACGGAAAGAAAGGGTATGTTTGAACAACTCCTTTCTGAGGTTGAAAAAGTAAATCCCGCCCTCGGTGGGTTTGAAGAATTTGCCGCTTTATTATCACTTCCCGATGAACAGTTTGTTTTAATTTCTCCAATTTTCTTGAATGAATTAGAGAAATCATTTAATAATATTGAAGATAAACTTTTTCTTGCCCAGGCGATGAATGCAGCGGGAACGAAGGTAGAAGATATGCAAGAAGCATATAGCAAATTAATTTTGTCTATTGATGAAGACTTCGGAGAGCTTTTAACCACTCCCAAAAAAGACTTTTTAAAGCGCCTGTTGTCTATTACCTATAACTCTATTGCAGATGTACAAGGAGTTACAAAACGTATCGTCCAAGTTCCCATCGAGCTAACCAGTGAAGATGCTAAAATTCCTAAATATGCCCATCTAGGTGACGGTGCGGTGGATCTATATGCGCCAGCTGATTATACCATCAATCCTGGTGAAACCGTAATCATTCCTTGTGATATCAAGATTGCGCTTCCCTATGGTTATGCTTTTCTTATCCATCCTCGCAGCGGAACCAGTGCTAAGACAAAACTTAGAATCGCAAATTCCATTGGACTGGTAGACAGTCAGTATAAAGGTATCATTGGAGTCATAGTTGAAAATATTGAGCCTCCTATTAAAGACCTTACTTATGAATTTGATGATAACGGCCGCCCCGTTCTTACATCTGTGTTGCACGGTCAGTCATATACCGTTTCCAAAGGCGAACGGTTCGCGCAAATGAGACTCGTAGAAGTGCCTACTGCCAACTTCTTCCAGGTGGAGAGCGTTGACGGAATTGGCGATGATAGAGGTGGCGGATTTGGAAGCTCAGGGATTAATTAAAACTTTAGATGCGGCCTATACTTGGCCGCATCCCACCGATAAAGGGTATTTTGTAAGCGCAGTTTTTGTAAGAACTGAAGACAACAGACCATATCTTATTTATTGTCCGAAAATTTCTTCGGCTATCGCTATTAACGAAGAGCAATATAATCCCTTCGCTATTTGGGGCGATGAGCCACTTCAAAAGATTAGAAAATTGGAGCTTTCTCATAGTATGTCCTCTGTCAATGGCGTTCAATTTTTGATTATTTCTCTTGAAGCACACGAACCTCAAAAGATAAAGAAAGAGGACATTGAAAAGATGTTTGGTATTAAGGTGGTGTGATAAATGGCTCGCATCACCCTAGATTAGATAAATGAAGAACTAAAAGAATTCAATTGGAAATGCGTTTCTACTGAGTACAAAAACTTAGAAAGCGAGCTTTAGTTTGTTTGTGAGGAGGGGCATGATGTTTATGCTCCTTGGAAGAAAATACGAACCAAGCGCGAATGTCCCGTTTGTAAGAAAAATGCTTTCAAAAAATTAGTTGAGTCTGTGAAGCCAAAAATCAAAGGAAAGAAACGAATACTTGCCCTGGATTAGGCAACTCACACAACTGGTTGGTCTATTTTCGATGGCAACTAGCTAGTGCGCTATGGAACCTTTAATATCGAAACAAAAGACGAAACCGCTAGAATCAGTGCAATAAAAAATTGGATGCTCTCAATGATTAGCAACTGGGATCCAGACTGCGTGGCCATCGAAGGCATCCAATTTCAGGATGAAAGCTCGGGACAAAAAGTTTCAGTAACCGTTTTTTAGGGATTGGCACGTCTACAAGGTGTTTTAATGGAAGCTTGTTTTTCCTTAAAAGTTGATTTCATTGTTTGCCCAACCAACACTTGGCGCAATCACTGTGGAGTAAAAGGAAGATATCGAGCTGACAAAAAACGCTCAATGTAGTTAATAGCCAAAAAGGAATATGATATAACAGTTACTGATGATGAAGCGGATGCCATCGGCATAGGCAAATATGCCGCTGACTTAAACAAAATCGAAGTAACGAATTGGGAGTGACGGAGTGGAGTTTTCCACTCCGCCATTTTTACTTGTATTTGGAAATTTTCTTTTCAATTTTATCGTGCCATTCTTGCATTTGCTCATGAGCCTCATACCACATACACTTTTCTACTGTTTTTCCATCTACACCTTTTTCTTTCATCGCATGGTCTACGAAGAGTTTGTGGAAGAGCATAAAGTGTTCCAAACGATATTTTGCATATTTTGCTAATTCGTCTGCCAATGCCTTGTCATCGGGCGTATGTTCAGCAATTTCGCAAGCATACTCAATCATCATTTCGGCGTCCTTTAGATCATCATACATTCCTTTATAAAGCGCTTTATATTTCTTCATTAGACCACCTCAGCAAAGTTTTGTGATGTTGATATTTGCATTGGTATAAGTAGCTGGCACTCCAGTATTTGCCAATGTTAATCTAGCAGTATTATCAATTGCGCAACAAGAAGGAGGCACTTTGACAATAGTAGCAAAAGCAAGATTAGTTGCATCATCTGCCGCAGCGACGGTAACAGTTGCCATTGCTCCTGGTATAGCAACACCATTATTTTGTAAAACGAGTACTACGTCTCCAGGTGTGGTTGTGGCCGCACCGTCAGCATTAAAAGTAACATAATAATAACCTGGCTTATTTAACTGGAAAGTCGGACCGTTACGGGTAATAGTACATCCAGTCAAAATGCGATCGGTTGTAAAAGTTAATAATCCATTTACGAGTACATCTTGAGAAGTGATATTATAACTACTTATCATTTAGATCCCTCCGACACGAGTATGTGCTCTATTTTTAAAGTTAGATTCCGCAAGAACCACAGCCATAACCAGCAGTGGTGTAGGGGCTGCAAGTAATATAAGCGGGCTTAGCGCAAGGGCGTAACTCGCTTACCAAAGCAGCGCTCTGTGCTTGCTGAGACAGCTGGAAGTCACGAACCAGAACATCGCGATCACGAGCTTCTAGACGGTCACGTAGTTCCTGCATAGTGTTGGCGTTAATTAGGGCGCGGGTTGCTTCGCCTTCGGCATGGATGGCATTGGTGATTGCACAGGTGTTCTGCGCACCCTCATAACGGACCGCATCAATGTTGCGATTAGTTTCGCAGCAGCATCTCTCAGCAGCGAAGCGATTCTCAGCCAATGCGCCCTGAGTGCCATAGAAACCATCTTTTAGACCAGAATTGATAGCGTAGAAGCCGTCAGCCAAACCATTGGTAATGCCACGAAGTTGTCCATTTACGTCCTGGTTGTTGAAGCCTTCGAATAGATCAGAGCGGGTGATGGCGCCCTGTACTGCGGCGTCGCCGCGGTTACCAAACAATCCATTGCCTCCGCCTAGTACAGCTAACCATACCAGGTAAATAAAGGGATTGTCCCACATACCATTTTCATTGTTCTTTGTTAGGGCGAGGATGTCGCCAGCGGATAAACCTTCGTTCATTATAAATACCTCCTTGAACGTTTTGTAAATATATGCTTCAACTCTCTTCCGGACGAGAGATTAGCGCAATTTTAGTAGGAAGTTGAGACCTGCCTCAATTTCCGACTCGGGGATGCCTTGCTAGCGTGCCTGGGTAACTAGTTTTGCAAGAGTTTGCTTATCTAGCTTCTGTGCGGCAGCAGTAAATTTTTGCGGGTCGATGGGTTGACGCTGTTGAGTTCCCATTGCCATCATTTGTTGTAGAGGATTAGGAGCTTGGCGCTATCCCATTTGCATCAGCATTTGTAAGGGGTTAGATGAGTTCATTGAAACTTCCTCCTTTTGGTTTTTTAAGCGCTTCAATTTCAGCACGAAGCTCAGCTATTTGTGCAACCAAATCTGGCTCATTGGTTGGAGTAGGTGCCTCATAAGGAGCAATCGCATAAACAATCAATGATGGCGCGCCACCCTACAAGGTTTTCAAGTACATTATCCCCTCATTGGGACAAATCGCCATTGAAAGACCAGAACCCATTGGGACATTGGCTACTTCGAGAGAATTATTAATCAGATAAACATTACCTTGTGGTTGCGGAAAGTATTGGGTGCCTTGAAAAGCATTGGCACCATAGGGGACATATCCATTCATTTTTCTACCTCCTTGTTTTCCCTTCTGACTATAAGTGGAACCAATTATCTATGAGGCAATCTGCTTCATGCATGAACAGATAGATTCTCCCAAATGAATAAAAAAACAATATATTATTTGAATAATTTAAACAAAAAAAATGGCCGCTGTGTTACACAGCGGCCTTCGTTTATTCTTTTATAAATGGCATAATTGCTTCAAAAGATTGCATTGTTAATTCAAGATCCTCTAAATAAGAAATGTCTATTTTTAAACTATCGGGCAATTCGATATTTAAGGCGCCGAGCTCCTCGATTTTTTGAGAACACTCTTGGACACAGTCTGGTTTTAGAAGCATACCTTGCCCATTTTCTGTCATGCGAGGGAAGCCTTCATCATCAAGTTGGGCATATTCAAGAGAAATTTTTTGAAGGTTTTCCCAATAAAAATCAATATGAAAATTAAGCTCATTCTTTATTTGAGAAAGCTTAAAAGCTAGTTTAATGGGCAATTTTAAGCTTTGAATTTCTTGGAAGAAACTAGGAAATTTAATAATCTAAGATAAACTAATCTACATTCTCTTTCTCCTATTTTTTATTTTATTATAACATAAAATTCAATAAAAGTAAAATTTTTATTAAATCAGAGTAAGTTTTGCACAAAGCAGGCCCCAAGGCACTGTTTTAACCTTTTTCATTACGTTTGATTCAGAAGATTCGTATACCCTTAATTGTATACCACTATTTGTGATTTTTGGCTCACAAAAAGCTCCATAGTAGTTATCAAAATACCTTTCTCCTATTAACTGATCTCCATAAACCTTCCAGGTTCCAAGAGTACCATCAAAGAAGGAAACTGCACCATTTTGCTAAATCTAAAAGCCCTTTTCTTCAATTGTTTCTGTATATTCAAAATCAATTTCTACTGTAATGTAAAGCGGCATATCTTTATCAATTGTTCCTGTAAAGGCAACGTCATAGTCGACAACATAAGTGGTTTTTCCATCCTAAACCTATTCTTTTATTTGATTGTCACGTACTGTTACTCCAGTAACTGTCGCACCAACTGCCTAAGAGTCTATTATTTTGACAGAATAGTTGCCGTTGTTTTTAAAACAAGAATATGCAATTCCTTGATCGGGAATATGGACAAATTCTAGATAATCAGTATCTCCTCGAGGATTATCAGTTACCTCTTTGACCTCTACTTTTTCTACTCTATCTAAATCATAGGTTGAAGAGGTGGTCTCCAAAATGAGGGTTTTATCAGCTCCCTATTTCGCACTATTCAATGAAAGGCCAGTTGTAGATAAAGAGTTGGACTCAACCTTCCAGCCGCCGATCTATACCTCACCAGTTTCACTTAAAGCAGAGAATACCAATTTTTCACTCGTATCTTTAACTACTATACTTTTTGCAGTGATATCTCCAATAATTGCCTCTTTTGGTATCTATAAATTACCTTCACTGTCAAAAGTACATTGCCCAATTTTTCCACCAGTAACACTAATGTTGTTTGCATACACCTTTCCAGCTTTGGTTACACCAAAATTATCACCCGCTTTAAAAACTATATTGGAAACATTGGTATTACCAATTTTAGTCTCAATTCCAGAAGTGCCTAGATATAAGACGTTTCCTTCGGTATATAGGGCTTTTGTATCCACTTTCCAACCGGCCATGTAGACTTCCGGGTTTATGGTTGTTTTATCCTCATCCGTTGTGCCGTCATCGGCTTTAAAAATTATGGCTCCGGTATTTTTGTCCTTTATTTCAATAGCAGCGGCTCTGACAACTTCACCCACGACCATATCACCGGGAATTGTTAGTTTACCAAATTCATCAATAACCAGGCCACCTATGGTTCCTGAAGTAGCATTAATAGTACCGCTAATAGTGGCATTTGTTGCAAACATGTTGCCACTAAAGTCCACTCCAAATTTACCACCGGCGTATATACGCCATTCTTGGGTTTCGTGGATTTTTGAGCCATTTTCGTTAACAATGGCCATTGGAGAGCTTTGCTTTCGCGCAAACAAACCGATGACATATTCATTTCCGTCTTCTGCAATATACTTATTGTATAGACCACCCTGATTGATTTCCCATCCACCAGCCATAAGGGAGTCTTTTGTCGCGCGGAAACCTATTTTGCCATCCTTGTCGCGTATTAAGAAACCATAATCCTCTTCATCTTTATCATTTTTAAAACGACCCATCTAAACAATTGGCTTCGGGGTTCCACCAGCATAAACGGCAAAATCATTGTCACTATCAATAACTACTGATCCACCAGCTCCGCCGGTTTTCAATTTAAATCCTCTCCAAGTTAAAGAGAAGTTGGCCTTGTCTAATATTTCTTCCAAACTAGTGGGAGCTTCTGGAGTATTTGTTACACCATAAATGCCATATTGATCAAAACGAACATAGGTTTTGTTATTATAGCCCTCGCGCCTACTTTCATAAGCATTTATTCCCGTTTTATCCCAACGGAAAGAAGGCTGACTTCCATTCATAACGGTGATAAGTTCGGTATTTAAAGAACCAGTAGTAATTGTTTTCGCGTTAATGCCCTATCCAGTTATGCCGGTTGACCAGTTTTGACCGCCATTATCAGAAACAAAAACACCACCGCTAGTAATTCTAACTATTTCGGCAGGGTTCCGCAGATTTGTGGTTGTAATTCCCTTGCCATCCCAAGTAACAGACTAATTCTGAGCGTTCTATAATAAGTGGTTATTATTTGAAAAAGCATCTGCCAATACTTCTGAGTCTATGGTTCCATCCGGTTTAATTACATCCGCCGCTCTATCATAGGCTCCGGAATAGAATTCTACCCGCTGGGTTGCCGCAGCAAGACGCTAAAACAAATCCTCAAATTGGGTACGATAATTCTAAACCTTGATGGTATCTTTTTCCGGTGAATCAAAATCAATCACTGTTTCCGTAACTACGATTTTTTCCTTATATGGAGTTTTTATACCATCCTTGTAAGTCCAACCAAAGTACTCAGTGTCCTGAATGTAAGTAATATCTCCGAGATCATAAACGTAGTTTTCATATCCTTCAAGCCTATTAATATCCAAAACATTTACTGTATATTCAACTTTTGGTTGAGAAGAATTATGCAAGGTAGATTCGGCATCTAAATAATATAAATTGTCATCAATGTAATCATCGGAATTCCAAGGACCCTCTTGTATAAAACGAATATATTTGTTTTCGAAAACCTCTATAAGCTCTTGCTTCTCAATGAGTAGATCGGCCTACTCCTATTTTATTTTGTCTATATCTTCTTCAAAAGTTTTTTGGTTTTCTTTTGCTCGATCATAAAGCTTTTTTATACTATTATTTTCAATACGTAACCTAGCTATTTCATTGCCAAGCGCAACTATTGTTTCGTCTGTTAACCAGGTGTTACCAATCTTCATATCATCAAACAAAACCGTGGTTTTTTGGAAAAACTCATCCTCTTTCTCACGAAGTAGGTCGACTCCTTGGTCATATTGAACTTGATAAGAAGAGCATTCGCTATTGCATTTAACCAAGCTTCCCTGAAGCAAATCCTATTGCTCTATTTTTTCTTCTATTTGGCTATTTATACTCTTTAATCGCGCGTAAAATCCAGTCCATCCTCTTTCGCTGTTTAGAGAGTATAGTTCATTATAAAAATTTTCATAATTTAGCAGACCCTGGTTGATATAATAACTAAAATCAAGCAAGAAATTGTCTTTATTGGGGTTTTCTTTCGCACGAGCGATGCTACAACTTCCTGCAGTGGCAAATTCATTGTTGTTATTTTTTACAATTAACTTGGTTACAATATTATTTGACTCAAGTGAGCGTTTTATCGATTTTAAGTTAATTCCATATACAAAGCCAATATTGCTTTTCTAACCAACGTTTTTATGGAAGGAAATAAATTTTTGTGGCTAATATAACTGCTACAATGTCATTGAATTGCTTACGACAGTTTTTCTCTCGACACTTGTGGCTGAGTTCGCATCATACACAATCCCGTTTTGATCAATTGTCTTTATTGAACTACCACCATCAATAACAAGCTTTTCTTCACAATCTTTACCAAGCATAATTTCCCCAGTATCTTTATGCTTTACATCAATTTTGCACCAGCATTCAAAAGTTTCGCTTAGGGTTTGCAAAAGATTAAAACGATTGGTTTCAGAGGCTGTTATACTTCTAATTTTTTCATAGTTCGAATTAAACTTTGGCTTGTAATCTTCATTCTTTTTATCGGTAGAGATATATGTAATATCTATTGCGCTGGTTAGAGTGGCATCTGGATAATAATAGAAATAATTTGTTTTAACATAAGATTTTAGTTCCTAAACAATAACCCTTATACCATTCTCATCTGTTTTAGATACATATCCATGTGGATAACATTGATTATTGTCTGCATCTAAAACATATTTAAAAAATTGTGCATCCTACAAATGGTAGACCAGATCTGTTCGAGCCAGATCACTGTTTTCTTTAACCGCTGTAATGAAAATACCAATCTTTTTTTCCTGTAAATCTTTTTGAGAAAAATCTAGTTTACAAGTACCTCGACCAATAAAATACCCTTGAGGATCTCTTTCATTGGATTTTCCAGTAGTAAAATCAAATAATACCTGTGTCTCATCATTATCCTTGGCAAAATGTCCGTCACTTGTAAACTCGTATGTCTTTACTTGTACTCGGAAACGAGCTGTCGGGCAGATAAGAGAGACTTTGTCCGCGCCCAATGTGCCGCACTTTAATCTAAATACGTATTCTTCGTTTTTAGAAAATCCTTTAATCAAGGAGGCATTATCTCTAATACCGGAGTTGAATAGAAAGTTATCTTCGGTTTGCTCAATTTTTAAGGTAGAAGTTCTTGCATTCTTGTAGGTTGGGAAGTTTTTGTAATCTGGAACAACTACCATTTCAGGGCTAATCAAGCTATTTTGTCGCCATCCAGAACTAGAAACATATTCTGAGCCATTTGTTATATATGACTGAATTATATCGTCAGTAATATATTCTACCTCTTCATATCCATAGATTTCTTTTCCGGTAGAGTCAGTATATACTTTTACATATTGTTCCAGAAGCGGATCGTATCTATTTTCTTGAGATCGAACTATTCTTTCTCCTCGATACTCATTAATATATTCCACAGTTTCGGCAAAATATGGCCAAGCTTCATTGGCAGGATTGGTAAAAGTAAAATAATATCCATTTCCATTTAATATAACTCGCTTTTCATCAATTTCATAAAAACCGTCCTCGTTATAAATAAACTAAAAGAATTCTTCTTCTTGATTGGTTATACAACTATAAAAAGTGTAGATTACCGCACCCTTTGGAATTGTTTTGGTTTCATCTGGGTTTAGTACATTTATAGCGATAATACTCTTGTTTAATACTATCTTATACAGAGCTTCTTCTTGAAATTGCTGTATAATTTCACTGTCTTCTCCAATCTACCAGTCTGTTCCAGCCAGTATCTTTTCGCCAAGTTCATTTACCGTTCCCTGGTTGTTTTCCAATTCGGGGTCAAACTACAGATTAAAACCAGTCTTTGATAACTCATTAATAAATAAATCTGTAGCAGTATAAGTAAACAAATGGGAAGAGGAGTCTTCGGAAATGTTTTTAATAATAAAATCCAGCCATTTTACTTCGTCCTTCAATTGATATTTTAACTTTACTTTTCGTTCATTAGTTAAAAATTTAATAAAAGGATTGTCTATTAGAGATTCAGAGTCTTCATCATAATATTTACTATAAATCGAAAAAGTTAAGGTATTTTGACCATTTATGTTTCGTTTTAATTGCGGATTAACGGCCTTGATTGGGTTGTCAAAATCATTGGCGCCGATAACGCACAATTTTATCTCTTTGTAATAAGAGATGGCCACCTCAACCTAATCGCTTATTGAATCTTCGTGCTCTTTTCCATCGGTATCAACTAATACCAATCTATCCTCCCACAAAGAAATTTCATATGGTTTGGTAAAAACAGACATTGGCTCACCTCTTAGTAGTAATAATAATTATACTTAATTTCAGAAAATTGATTAACCAAAAATTCTGGATTATTTTTTAATGCCTCAAAATTTAAAGTTTTTGTTCCACAATAAACTCTATTAGCCTCTCTTGTGGCTGTAATTGGAATGTCAAAAAAATCTCCAGCAACAATATATTCATTATAAATATTTCCGCTTTTTTCATAGGAAAGAACCATTCCATTTTTATCCACTTCTTTAGCTCTTAGTCCTTCTATTAGTTTGGTTTTAGAATCAAAAACCACTTTCTCATCCTCGTCTTTAACTATGCAACCGCCAAACACAAGAGCCTTATCTTCCAAACTAATCTTTGCTGCACCAAGCGCGCGACTTTCGGTTGGAATAAAATACATTTTCCAGCTGGTTGGTTTAACACCAGGATTATATAAGGTAATGGTTTTATCAACCAAAACATCAATTCCTATACCATCTTCCAACAGTCCGCTTGCGTTACCCCATTCGATGGAGTCTGGATATTCTATTAGAAATTTCTTCGTGCAAACGGCATAGGGCTAATGGCAAGTAAATTGAATAGTACCTTCGCCTTTATAAACTCGATTGGTACTTCCCTCAGAAAAGGGAATATGCTTGATTACGGTAGTTCCAGTGACTTTTGCATAGTAGGCTTTATAGGGTCTTTCATCAAATATTAAAAAGTGAGGTTTTTTGTCACCAAAAAACTCTCTTAAGCGCTCCAGCTAAAGTTCGGTTAAGCCCTCAAAAGCAAAGGAAATAGATATCTAGCGCTGAGTATAATAACTACCAAAATAATAAGTTCCATCTCCGCCAGGTATTTGCGCAGTTTTATCTTGTATTGTGGGAAGTAGATTCTCATTGAATCTACTTCCCTCGCTGACACGCATAATACCAAGTTCGGAAGAATGGACGCCATTGTAAGTAAAACCTATATATTCACCTTTCAAAACGTCCATTATTTTCCTCCTTTTATCTCTTTACAAAATTGTTGTTACGATATTGCGCGCTCGTTACAATAGCGTTGCCAACCTTTTCAGCTAGCATATCAATATCGGCCTCTTCTCTTACTGTTTCAATATTAATGTCAACATCTATGGTTGTTGCTCCGCCATTTTCAATCTTAGATGTGGCGGTCATATCCAAAGAGCCCAAAATATCAATCAGTTGTAAGAAGGATTTGGTTTGCTCCGCATTTAGCACATACTCTGGGCGAGATTTGGTACCGTCTAACCAGGCAGGTCCTGTAAAATCTGCCAAGCCACCGGTTTTGTATTTGGTTAAATACTGCTTATTCATTGTACCAGTAACTTCGCCCTACTTCATTTCGCGGCCAATCGTAAAATTACCATTGTCTTTTTCCGCCAGAATCTTAAACGCGCCCTTCTTGCCTTTAATAACACCGTTTGACCGGACACTTTCATTAATATATTGTCCACCAATGAATTTCGCGCCTTCTTTGACCTTGACAAAATCGCCAACTTTTGGTTCCCATTCCTCTGGACCTGGAGGAGCTGGAGGCTATATTTTCACGCCATCCTCGGTTTTCTCCTTGGTGACCCAATTACCTTCTTTGTCTTTGTAAACCTGACTATAAATACGATCACCAGATTTTACCTTACCATCTTCGGTAATTGTACCAGTTAGTGGTGTATCACTATCTGCTGTCTTAAAGCTGATTGTATCTCCCTCTTTAAGCTCACCCTTTTCAAAAGCAGCTTTTGTGGAGTGGCCAATTTCAAGCCATTGATAAGCTAGAGAAACCAAATCCTTTAAGGACTCGTTCCATTCTGCCTGCCCTAGCTTAGACATTGACGCATATTCCTCATTGGTTTGTAATAAAGTCATCAATCTTGTGCCATCTATGATTACTCCATTTTTGTCAATTCCATCTTTCATCAGGGTTTCTACTTCTTCCCAAATCTTACCAGAGGCAACATAATGATCTAGCTGAGCCTAGGCGATGTCAATTTGCTTTTGGCGCTGTTTTGATGCCTCGTCATTCTATCTTTGAAGCTCGCTAATTTTTTGATCAATTAACGTATCAGTGTAATCCTATTCTCCCTGTTCAATTTCATCCTGAAGCTTTAAAATATCAAGATTGTTTGCATTGGAGGTATCCATCTACAAATAAGCCAAACGACGACGCTTATCAGATAATTCCTCTTCAGTCTTTTCATTTTCGCGATCTTGGCGCTGCTTGTCAATTGTAGTTTGCATCGCATCAATTAATTGAGAGTTGGTTTCGTTAATAGATTCATCAATGGCCTAAAGCTGATCAATTTCTTTTTGATATTCTCCCACAAGGGCCTCTTTTATTCTATCTTCTAGATCAAAATATTCGTCCTTGCCCTCTTCGTAGATTGATTCTACGTTATCAGAGATATCATCAAGCGCTTCGTCTTGCTCTATGATCTGATCTAGTCCTTCTTCAAGCTTGTCTACATACTCTGTTAATCCCTCTAGGAACTCCCCATCGCTAGTGGAGCCGGAAAACGCATCTATAGCTTCCCAGTCCATCTAAATGGTGCCGGTTGTCTTGTCGTACCAGGCGTATTTGGTATAATCTTCATTTTCAGACATGATATCATCCATAGCATTGACACGAAGCTGTCTTAAACCTTCTCTGGTCTATCTCTCTGAATCCAAAGAGGCTAGTGACTCTTTTCGAGCTGCAATTAAATTCGCTGCATTTGTATTGGTTCGTTTGATTAACTTTTGATACTTTCTTTCGAGCTGTTCACGTTTGCGAAGTTCTGCATTGATTAACTGAACAGTATTATACTACTCATCATACGGATTTTCCCAAGGAGTTGTGTCTCCACCTCCCCCCCCAAGATCTGGATTAAAACCGGTTCCAGAAGCAGCATTTTTTACACCAGAAGCTACCACAACTTCAGTTGCAGTAACGGATTCTAGACCCATTGTTGCTTTTGGAGGAAGTAGGCCATAGTCTGTACCAGTTATGTTTCCAATAAAGTGTTTCTCGGTAGTATATGTAACCGTATAACCCATTTCTTCTAAAATTGCCGCCGCATCAGCCGCGGTGTATCCCAAGGCCATTAAATTATTAATAGCCTGAGTAGCGTCAAAGGTGGCACCAATTTCTAGGTTGGTAGGAATTCCAGACATCGCTGCAGTTAAAACCGCCGCAAACTCTTGGCTCTCATAAGCCATTCCAAGCATATTGGCTGCGGCACGCTTGCCCAATTCTTCATAGGCCTTTTGTCCAATTTCTCCGCCTTCTGCTAACTGAAGGAAAAGTACTCTGTTGGCCTCAACAAACTCTGTTGTGATTTTATCTCCAAATACACCCTTAGCTGCATTGGTAATTAAATCCAAAGCTTTGTTATATTCCTAACTGCCTTCCTTAGCCGTTTTAAAGGCTTCTGCATTCTCCAAAACCGCATTGTTCAGTTTGTCTTGAGCTTTTTCTGCTGCCTTAAAATCTACTACCAAAGCCTTGGCCAGATCTCGCGCAGCACTAAACATCTTTACTCCGCCCTATTGGCTAAGCTACTTTGCCCATCGTTCGGCCGTCACGTCTGCGCCAGCATCCTGACTTAGCTAATAATCCATAACCCTGTCTACCGATTCTTCGCTATAAGTTCCGGATTTTTGGGCATCCAACATTTGCTAGCCAGACATTAGAGAAAGTTCTTGCTCTTCTATATCTCTTAGTCCCTCACCATATTGTGATTCATAACTGGATAAATTTAAAAAAGAGTCTCCAACTTCTGCGAGCCAGGAACGAATTAATTCTTGAACCCCAGCTTCTTCCCATTTTATATTGCCCGTACCTTTCCATTCCTTAAAAAAGTCATAACCAAATCCACTTAAGGGAGTACCCTTAACCATAGCCTCCCATACGTCTTTGGTAATATTATTAATGCTATACCTCGTTCCCTCAGCCTAGTTGTACTTGCCCAAAGCTTCGCGAACCATATTATCCAAAACATCATTAATTTGTGTCTCTGTCCAAGTGCCAGTTGTGCCCCAGCTAAGCTCGCTTAAGAGTGAACTGTCTTTAATAAAAGAACCGGTTTTCACTTTTGTTCTTAAAGCGTCATTGTGTAGTTGTAAAAGCATGGCATTGCTTTGCTGCAATGTGGCTCGTAGATTTTCCATGCTATCCCCAAGATATACGTAACCATCTACAGTGGAAACAAAATCATCACGATTAGCACCAGAGCTTAACATGGTCATTAACTCTTCCTGGGAAAAAATTGCGGTATCTCCGATATCCATATCGTCAATTTTTTTCATAATTTTTTGTGTGTCAGTTAACTATTTTACCAAATCTTCCAATCTAATCTCAACGAAGGCTAATCCGGTTTTTTCTAGGTGTTCAACGAACTCTTGTGCTGCCTTTGTCGCATCTTCACTTACGCCGGGTAGTTCAGAGAGCCAACCCTCAAACCATTTTAATTGAGTTAAATTTTCAAAGTTTAGTGACGCCAAAGTGGTTGCGACCATGGTCCAGTTATCAGAACCGACACCTTCCATGATGGTGTTTATGGTTTTTTCAAGTTTATTATCTTTTTCATATTCGCCAAGATCATAAACCTTTTTTAAACCATTGATCATATCACCGAATTCTATCGCGGCATTCATAGAAACTGAAGTTAGGAAGGGCATTGTTTCAGCGTATTTTTGAACCGCTGGAAGTAAAGTGCTTAAAAGCTCGCTTCCATATTGCGCTAAAACTCCATCTTCTCCATTTTTTATATAAGCCTAAATCATTTCGGAGGAATAGCCAGTATATTCTGCAATAGCATCCCAATACTTCTCAAGAGACTCTGCGCCATCTTTCCACTCATCGCCAGGACGGGTTACTTCTGAGGAAAAGCCAAAATACATTTCCTTGTCTTCGGTTTCAGAGGCACTTCGCACATATTTTCCACTATCTTTGGCATACTCTTCCTATTTGTTTTTCAGCCAAGCGTCATAGGCCTCGGTTTCATCTTTTAAATATAGCTAAGCTAAATTTTGATCTACTGCGCCTGTTCCATGGGTAGTAACAAACTAAGTTCCATCTGCATAATTAAAACGAGTAGAAGCATAAAGGCCAGTATCATATCCTTTTGCTTCTAGTTCTAAAGCATTTTTTATCTGAGTCTCTCGATCAGCGCTCTTCCATGGGTCCAATGCTGTAATAGTGTCATTTACGATTTGATCTCTATATTGATTAACCTAATCTAAAGTTAACGCGCCAATACTTGTCGCCTTTCCGCTCATTAAAGCGGATTGCACTGCCGCGTAATCCAGTCCAGTTGATGTCATCAACTAAAACACCTTGTCAGCACGACCGGTAATTTTCTACATAGTACGGTAATTCGCCAAAGCAATACGTTGTTGCTCTTCTGAGAACTCGTTTTCGTTTAATACCTGACCATCTTTTTCATACTTTTGGAGTACACTATTCCAAGTAAAACCAGTAGCCTTGAGTATTTCTGCGATAATATTGCCAGATGACAAATCTTCATTTTGCGCACGTGCCAATTCTGTTTCGTAAATAATATCGTAGGCATCTTGAGTAACATTGCCGTAAATCTGTTCATATACCGAAGCAGTTTTGCCTGTATATCCTCTTTCTTGAGCTTTGGAGGCACCCATTGTAAGACCATAATTATATAGCGCCTATTGGTTTTCCATAACTGCCACAGTGTGCTTATCAAATTCTTCGCGATTCGCCTTTATGTAAGACTTTAATTGTGCGGCCTCTTCTTCTGCCAATTTCAATCCATCTACGAATGAATCAATTTGCTCGTCGGTTGCTTCAACAGCAGAAAAATCAACCTTTTCTCCCTTTTGATTATCCATAGTGGCCTAACTTGCTGCTAAAGCCACCTGATTGATTAGCTCCGGTGCCACACCATCATCTTGTGTTGCTCCGCCACCAGTTAACCAACCGATTCCTGCGCCGATGGCCACACCAAGGGCCGCACCAATTGCAGTACCAATACCGGGAGCAATTGCCGTTCCTATCGCGCTACCTATTTTTGCTCCTATTGCTGTACCCGCCAACCATCCAGTGGCCGCCAAAGCGATGCCGCCTATCATGGCGCCATTTTTTTGGTGGGTTTGCAATTTAGCCTCTTCTTCTTGTGTAATTGAGCTGGTTGGAGTAGATAGGTTTTCTGCTGCGCTAATTCCTCCTAGATAGGTTTGTCCCATTTTTGAGCCATATAGACTTTGCATACGCTCATAATATGTAGCAGTTAAATTTTTCTCATATTGGGCCCATCCCTCTTCTGTTAATACAGTAACTCCATTTAGGGTTTCAGTATAATTAATTAACTCTGGATAGGTCGATAATATATTCTGCATTTCGGTGCGTACATCATGGACCGTAGATGCCCATTCTGCACTACCCCTGGTCATTGTCTCTAAAGACCGAACCATTTTATTAAAATTGGTGTGCTTAGATCCCAAGTTACCCAGTTCGGCAGACAACTCCTTGGTGGAATCAATCAGATCTGATTCTACCGACTCCAAAGAAGAAAGGTGCTCTCCTGTTGTAAAGGTCTTCTCATCAATTCCTTTTTCGATTGCAGAAGTGGTTGCTCCGATTATCGCTGCAGCCGCGATAATTCCGCCAATTGATCCAAGCATTTTGCCATGTTTAGAGAGGAAACCTTTTATTTTTGTTGCGCCGCCAGAGAAAAGTTCCTTGAATCCCGAACCCCCGACTGCACCAGGACCAGTCTCAATTGCCTATTTGACCTTCGCAGTCTCTATCTCGATGGCTCCCTCCGTTTTTGCAGTACTTAACTCAGTCGTAGCATTTGCTTGTGTCGTAGCTATCTCAGTCGCAGCTTCCGCTTGTGTCGTAGCTAGCTCAGTCGCAGCATTTGTTTCTGTTGTAGCTATCTCAGTCGCAGCTTCCGCTGCTGCACTTTCGCCCTCAACTAAGGCCTTTTTCGCTGCACTATCAAGTTCAATAGATGATTCAGCCGCAGAGCCGCCAACCTCAGTAGCTACTTCAGCTGTGGCACCGCCCTTCTCTATATTAGCTGCCGTTGTTGCAGCATCAACGAGAATTTTTTTTGCTGTATTTGCACCATCAATCAAAGCCATCTTGGCCGTGTTGCCACCAGTAGCTAGGTCTTCCTGCACCTCACTTCCGTCAAGTTTAAAATCGTCTGCATCAAGGCCAAAAATAACATTCAAACCCTTAGTAAGCGCCTTTCCACCTAATTTTAGGCCTCCTAGAGCCACACCTAGATTTAAGACGGATTTTAATAAACCATTGTTTCCAGAAATCGCATCTGTTAAAGCATTAATCTTTTCCAAGATCCAGGTTATAGCATCGATTCCTAATTTAATGATTTCATTATCTGCCAAACCCATGGTAAACTAATCCCAGGCATTTTTCAGTTTGTTTAATTTTGCCTTCATAGAATCCAAGGTTTTTTCATATTGCTTCTGGCTTGCCCCGGCAGAATTATTAGCCTCTCCAACCAATTCCATGGTACGCTCATAGTCACTCATCATGGCAATAAAACGAGATTGCTAACGAGAACCAGCTGCGGTTGTAGCAATATATCTTTGGGTTTCAAAATCCAAAGTATTCCATTTTTCTGCAAGACGGAGTAACACATCATCCAAGCCTTCAGTACCAGCAAAAAACTCATCCATAGAAATACCTACGGTACGCAAGGCTGTTTGAATTTTATTTACATCAATAACTTCGCCCTCAGTATCTTCTCCAAGAGATTGCCCCTTATTTTTTAAATCCTTAACTTCAGAAAAACGTGCAATAATTGTCTTCATTGCAGTACCAGCAGTTTCTGGGGCTTCTTGGGTTGTTTCAATAATTTGAGCTAGCAACGCAGCAGTGGTTTCAAATTGCATATTCGCACTATGTGCAATTGAAGCGGTTTTTGTCATTGCAGTTGCAATTTGCTCGGTATCCGCAGCAGTAATTGCAGCAAGCTAAGAATAAACATCATTAACTCGCATTGCCGAGGTTTCGTTTAGTTCCATGTTAAAGCCACGCAACGCAGCAGTCATCTTATCTGTTGCATCGGCGGCATCCATGCCTGCGATACGGGCCATTTTTATGGTCTCGGTTCCTAAAGCCATGGCCTCGTTTGTTTTTAGGCCTTGCTAATAATATAATGTTGTAGCGCCATATAGATCATTTACGGTTGCGCCTAACCTAGAAGCCTGTTTGGTATATTCAGGCAATTTCGCCCACATATCAGATACAGAAAAATCTGTAACTACCGCTGCCTCGGTCATGGTGGTATCCAATTCCTATACAGTAGTCATGGCACTACTTAGTGCTCGTTTTAGCAGATTAACACTGTTGGTTAGTCCAAAAAAATAGGTGATACGCTGTTTGAGAGAATTAACTTCTCCAAGTTGATCATCTAGTTTTCTCGCTTTTGATCCAAGCTGATCTAATAGTTTTTTCATATCGGTAAATGTCATATTTGCACCATTTACCGAAATTCCCATCTTATCAAAATCCTGACGCAGTTTGTTTAATTCTCTAGTTGTTAAACCAGATATGGCGTCTTGCACTTGCTTTAAAGTAGCAGTTGTTGCGTCAAGTTTAATGCCAGGAATCTTATTCAAGGTCTCAACGAGTTTTTGTAGCGCCTATGCTCCATCTTCTCCTTGCATATTAGTTAATTCCTGTTTTAGAGAAGTTAGTTTTCCAGTAGCCGCAGCTAGACTGGACTGTAAATTATTCAAGGACTCAGTTTGCTTTTTTACTGTGGTTGTATTAGAAAATTGGGTTTGTAAATTGGTGTATTTGTTGCTGGCCTCAGCAATTCTACCCTCTAGTCCAGCAAGCTCCTATTTTAGTTCACGATATTTAGAAGATTTTTTAGGAGCTTTTAAGGTATCTTCCATGTCCTTAATTTTCTATGAAGTTTGCGCTGCCTGAGTTTGTAAAGATTCTAGCTCATTTTTTGCTTCCGCAACTTCTTCGCCAAGTTTATTTAACTCCTTGGTTGAGCCAACAATCTTCATATCTTTCACACGAGCAATTTCATCATTTAAACTTGACACAGCCTTCTCTTGCTATTCAATTAAGCCTTTTTGCTTTTTAATTGCTGTATTTGAGCGCTCTATTTCAGACTCATAGGCCCGATACGCATCTCTTGCCGCCTTAATGTTTTTTGCAGCAGAGTCAGGAAACATTTTTTCCAACTAGTCGTTAGATAATCTTCCCGTGTCCTAAATTTGATTCCTTAATTGTTGATACAACTAAAGAATTTTTTCTCCAGAACGTTCGAGCTGATTAAAATCTTTTAAAGATCCTACGCCCTTAGCAGACTTCGCCTGAAAATTCTCAAGCTCTGAGGTTAAACGACTTAAAGTGCCCGCCAATTTACCCCCCACCTCTTCGGGAAGCTTTAGCTAATTAAGTGAAGCCTGCATAGTTTCTACCGCTTTCTTAACTTGAGATATATTCAATTTCGCATTAAGATTAACGGCAAAATTCTTTTCGGTCATTTTCTCACCTCTAAATAAAAAAAATCAGTATTGGCCCACTACAAGCCAATACTGATTCACTCACATTTCAGCGTCTATGTCATCATTTAGAAAAAGCATTTCCATAACCAGCTTATCCTTACCAATTCCCGGATAACCAACCGCAGCAAAGTTTGCCAATAATGGACCAGCCTCACGTCCAAGACGCATAGATAAATCAGATACTAACTTTAATCGTGGGATTCGCAAAATCGCAGTACGCGTTTTGCCAGTTATATCATCTTTTACTCTTGTTTTTCCTTCTAATAGAAGAAAACCTCCAATTAACTTTTGGCCTATGTTCATTATACTGACATCGTTGGTATATTCGTATTGATAATCAACCTCAACATCACAATATACTTCGCCAATAGTTATTACTCCCTTTTCTAAATCGATATTTAATGGTTCTATTTTTTCAAAAGTTTTTGCATTATATACAAAAACATTTGTTATATTTTCTTTTCCTAGGTGAACCATGCCTTCTTCGCCACTTTCTCCAGTAAAATGAGATGGCACCAGAATTTTTTCAGTAGGCGCACTCTTTATGAGATTAGCATTGCTCAATAAAGCAAACTAACGCTGAGAAAAAACTCCCTAAGAAAATGACAATTGTATCTCTTTGGGGTCCTCCCAAATTATCAAGGCGGGATTAGCTTTGCCACCATTCGCACTTACTCGAGATGTAATTTCCTAAAAGTTTGCTATCTGGATTTTATCAAATCTTGCGATAACCTCGCCGGTTTCAAACTTACGGCCATTCATCTCTATAGGAAAAGTAGCTTTTAGGGTTAGATCATACAGCTCTTTAAGTCCAAATTCATTATTCATCGCCTTCACTCCTCAAAAAGAAAAGGGGATAGACCAGCCATCCCCCTTTGCTTTATTATTCAATTAGACAGATGCCTTCTCAAAATCCTTGGTGGGATCGTAAGAAGCAGCATTGTCATTAGCGCTAGTAGAAGTATCGCGAATCAGCTTAACCATGGAACCGTCGGTATCACGCAGAACGCGCAGGTTCATGTCAAACACAGTGGGGTCGCCCTCTGCTTCCATTGTCAAAGTAACTTCAGAGTTAACTTTGGCCTTAGGTACATACCAGGTGAACAAAGAGTCCTTGCCGTTAATATCACGAGCAAAAGTCTTGCCAACAATAGCATAGGTACCAGGGAAGGTGTTGGCGCTAATAACGATTTCGTTGGTAGCATCTTTTGCATTACCTTCAAACATCAAAGAAAGAGTTTCTTGAGTTAGAACGGCATCCTGTAGGGTGATGGTAATTTCACGGCCATAGTCCCAAATGATCAAAGGAGCATTGCCCTTACCGCCCTTGGCGTCAGCCTGCTCTGCAGTGTTCTCAATGGTAGAAACCTTTAGAGTATCCAGCACAAACAAAGGAGTGCCCTTAGTAACTGCACCAGTTTGAGCATCAACAGTTACGGAACCAACCTCATAAAAGCCAACGTCAGCAACTTCCTTAATGCCAAAACCATTCTTGCCAGAAGTATTATAAGCCATTATATTAGCCTCCTGTTTTAATCTTCAAAATTTTTAATCCAGTATTGGGGTTTTACCTTTTTTGAGTCAGCGCCAGCTAATAAACTATCAATATCAAGCTAATATTTTTCTTTCTCTTGATATTTCCGTAAAATAGCTTCTAAGGCAACATAACTCATCTCTCCGATATTAAGTGGGGTAACTCCAACTCCCATACAACAAATTGATACAAGAGTTGAATATAAACTAATTCCAGTTTTATTTTTTACCGCCTACTTGGCTTTTAGTTTTTCTCTATATCGGCTTTTCCGTTTAATCTCTGCTACTCGAGGATCTTCATCCACGATCGGAGGTTCTACTATTTTTCCCCCAACACTCTCTCTAATTAAATTCTAAAATCCGAAAAAATCTTCTTCTCTTAAAATTTTTAAATCTTCAATTCTTGTTGCGGTTTTTAGAGCTTGTTCTATGTCACCAACCACAATTGTTTTTTGCTCATAAAGAAAAGTTACTTCTTCATGAAGAAAAAATTTTAAAGCTTCCTTGCACAATTTATCATAATCCTTATTATGATAGCTATTGTTAAGCATAAATTCCAAAGGGGTGGGATAGGTCTCCATGGGCTTCTTTGCCGCAAGAAATTCATCCTCAACTTCTTCTTGTGAATAAGTAAGAAGTCGCTTGTAATGTTCAAAAAAACCGCAATCTATAACCTCTTTTACTTTAGGCGGATAAATATTTATGCCCGGTTTAAATTCAACCGGTTGACAGAGAAAAAATTTTTCTTTAGTCATAAGAAGTTATCCAAAAAAACTGCTCATATGCGCCAAGTTCTTCGGTTAAAAAATTTAGAGAAAAATTTCCGCCTTTAATTCTTCCCAAACCATTAACAACTTTGCCCTCTAAAGACTTTTCTATCTCTCCCATTATAGCAAACGGTCTTAGATTGGTGTCTTTAATTATCCATTGGGTTAGTGGAACAAATACTTCAATAGAAATTTGAATATCTCTAAATTCAGTATTAGATTCCAACTTATTGCCATCAACCACGCGCAGCACTATTATAGATTTGGCATCTTCTTTTGGTCCAACTCTTGGAATAACCTTTATTAATTTTTCAAAAACCAATTCCCTTTTTTGTTTCTCAGTTAAAGGTGGTTGACTTAATGGATCCTTGTCGCTATAATATAACAAATTTACCAAATTATCATTTGCCATTAAGCGCGTAATAATTTTTTGTAAATTTTCACCTATTTCGGCGCAATTACGCGTTGCCATTATCGTCACCCCCATTTAACCAGAAGAATTTGGTAGCGTCATCATCATTTTGCTGCTTTGGTTTTTCACTATTGTCATATAAATACACGGGGTCAACGGTAATATATTCAACTCCAGGTGTGGATTGAATATCATAACCGGTAACTCTATACCCTTCTTTTAACGCTCCTTCGCCAATTTCCATATAATCATCACGACGAAGAAAATCATTGGTAGGCATAATTAAAAAGCTCATTTTTAAATTTTCCGTGTATAGCACACCAGAACGACTTCTGGAACGCAGCTCATCTTTTAGCATATTATCTTCCTGGCCATACATATATGCCCAAGTTTCATGAGACTCTCCATTTCTGTCCTTCCAAGTAATATAATGAGTCATTTTTAAAACAATGTACTTATTATATCCACTTGCTTTGATGGATTCTAGCCAATATACTAACCAAGGCTGTAAGTTATAATCTTTATCGGGAATCATTAGAATTGTCCCGTTAGGAATATTAAGGCCCACTCTAGTGAGCAAATATTGCATGAGCTAAGTTTCGTCTTGTTTATACTTTTCAAGTGTACCAGGGTGGCTTTCACCATTAAAATCAAAATCAACGCGATAGACGCTTCTTAGTAACTTGTTTTCAAAATCACGCTCACGCTAAGCCTAAACACGACTTTGATAATCATATCCGTAACGATTAAGACGCTTTAAATAGACATCTTCGTAATATCCACTCATTTGCCAATCAAATCCATGCAATCAAAAATAGTACCTCTAAAATATTCATATTTTAAATATCTCAGGGTAGATAACTTATGAAATAGAATGTAATAATCAGCATCCTTGAGCTCTTCGCTGTATCCAATTAATTCAATTAGAATAGAGTCCAAGAATTTTTCCCATTCGCGGCCCTTTTCACGTTCGCAAAGAAGGCCGTATAGTTTGCTGCTTAATCGGTTATTATAAACCTTTTTGACCTGTGGCTCCATTATCCACCTGCCAGCTTGCTAAAGTTGAATGGCTTACCATCGCGTGAGCGATAATAGGTTGCTTCACGCTTACTCGCCTTTTTCTCTTCATACTCTAGCGCGCCCTTTAATTTATCAAGCATATTAGCTTGGGAGAAGTCTCGCTCTTCATATAAAGGCTTGACATTTTCCCAGGTCATGATACAGCGATTTAACCATTCACATTTCATAAAATCTGCGATTACTTGAATCTCAGCTTGTCCTAATTCGGATACAAAACCTTCGTCAGTGCGCTCTAAGGAAACTCGTGGAAATCTGAACCAAGAGATGGCGTTTTCCATAATCTGTCGCCAATCCTGTTCAGCCTCCTCCATCATCCATTGTTGCCACTCATCTTCCAGGATTCGTGACAAAAAGGCTTCATATACCTTGCTAAAAGGAGTCATGTATTATTCCCCCTTCTGTCTTTTTAGCTCAATTACCTTAAACAAATCAATGCCTACAATATCTTTCAGCGCGCTAATGCGATCCAGCTGAATATCATTTTGCTCAGAAGCATAATCAATCAGCTCACGTCTCTGGTTGTCATTCATGTTCTTGACAACAGACCTCATTTCGGAAATAGGCATACGCTTTAGGACGCGATCTAAATATTTCTCATCAACGGGAATGACTGCGGTAGGCACCTTCGCGCCTTCTTCTTCCAGACCCAGTTCGATTTTAAAATCCATATCTTCGATATATAGGATACCGTTTTTAAACATATATTCTACACCAGGCTCATAAATAGCTTCGCGCAAAATATCTTTTTCCACGGGCAGCTTGGTACCCTTTTTGGGCCAAGTCTTATTTACACGCAGATGGGGCAGGGTCAGGCCAACATTACCGCTTACCATACTAGTAACAATTACTTTTTCATTCATTACATGAACTCTCCTTTTATCTCAAAATAAAAATTAAAGGGGAGAGTTAAACTCTCCCCTCAAAAAAACATTACATACCGTAGGGGAAATCAGAAGTATCGGGAATGCTGGTGTTCTGATAAATGCCCCAGTTGTGGTGGGTCAGGATAGCAGCACCCATCTTCTTGTAGGTGTGGATTTCCATGGAGTTATCGGGATTCTTCAGGTCCCAAACCTGGGTGTTGCCCTCGAAGACGATCTTAACAACCTTTTCCTTACCTGCGGGTAGCACGTAAGCGAACTGAGGATTGATCCAAGTCTTGGTGTTAGACTCGTCAATGAAGGACTGAGGAATCTGAACGATAGGAGTACCGCGGAAGATGTTGATGTAGCCATTATTATGGATAGCATCGATGTCACCCTGATGGTAAACGCCCTGGTAGTTGGTACCAACAGGAACGATAGCGTCGGGGCCCATAGCACCAACGAACTCAGGAGTAGCGAAGATAACTGCGCTGCCGCCATAAGCCTTAACGGTGCTTACTAGCTTAAACATCTTGTCGCCATTAAAGGTGTTCTCAACAACCTTGTTAGCATCGGGACGGCCAACTGCATTAGCAGCAGCGATCAAGCACTTCTGAACTTCGCCAAAAGCAGCATCAGTCAGACCCTCGGTGATGATATCCATCAGGTCAGCCATGTTGTCAGCACCATCTAGGAAACGCTCGAAGTCGATAGCAGCAGCTCCGCCGATAGCCTTGCCGCCTAGCTCGAAGGTCTCATTGTCAAGACGGAAGGTCTCATATAGACCGGACAAGCCGACTTGAGTTAGGAACTTCTTAGCACGGTTACGGCCAACCATACCTCTCTTGAACAGAGCCTTCTGACCCTGAGGAACGGACTTCACTTCTGCGAAGATGCCCATAACATCAATAACCTTGTTGGGAACAACTTCGTCAGCGGTAGTAATAATAATATCATAGATATCATAGCGATTGCGCATAAAGTTATTTACGGAATCGCACATAGCAGCGATCTCGCCACGCAGTGCCTCGTCAACATTGCCAGCAGTATAGTTCTCAGGAGCAGTGCCGCGAACAGAATGCAGAGCCAGATCTTTTAATTCTTTAATAGTAGCCATTACACTTTACCTCCTGTTAATTATAGTGCCTGGAACTTGACAGCAAACTGGCCGTCAGGCATAGTGGTAGCGGCAAGAACTAAGCAAACAGCACCCTCAGCAGACTTAGTGATCTGATGAGCACCATTAGCGCAAGCCTTAGCATACAGACGAACGTTCTTTACGTTCTCAACAGCAGCCTTCAGAGCAGCATCGTCAGCAAACTCATCGGTGTCATAAGCCAAGCAGTTAGTGGTGTACTTATCGCCAGCACCCTGATAGCCCATACGAGGCAGGAAGGTGTCACGATCTAGCTTAAAGTCCTTTAGAGCATTAGCACGCTCATCATACATATGCTCGGTGCTGTAGTTCAGAGCAACGGGAAGATTCTCGCCCTCTGCGACATACTTAACAACGCGCTCTACGTTGTCAACAGCCAGAAGCATACCATTTTCAATGTAGTCAATGCCGTCAGCAATCTTGCATTGAGCCTCAATGCGACCACTACGACGGAATGCAACGGCGTTCAGCTCTAGCTGACCATAGCCGTTGATTTTAAATCTAGTTAAAGCCATTGTAGAATAACCTCCAATTATTTCTTATACTTGTCTAGAATTGCTTCTAGTCCGCTGCCAATGCCATTATCTTTTGGTACATAGGCAGGTTGTGGATTGCCTTCTGCAGTGAAGACAGATTGATTAGTGGAAACTAGCTCATAAGCCAAGTCCTTATCAAGGCTCTTAGCATCTGCATACTCACCAATCTTAGCACTGTAAGTGGCAAGAACATCTGCATCAAGCAACTTTTCATACTTGGAAACAATAGCCTCTTTTTCTTTCTTCTCAATTTCTGCCTTGAAAGAATTTAAGGTGGCAATTTCCTCGGTTAGGGTGGTAACAGTGTTGTTAGCCACATTCAGCTGAGAAATCGCATCATCTCTTTCTGTAGTTAAAGTAGTGATGCTAGTATTCAGCTCTCCAATTTTGGTTTCATTTTCAGATTTTTCTGTGTTGTAAGTTTCAGTCAAAGTGTCAAACTCTACTGTCTTGGCGTTTAGTGCCTCGGTAACAGTGTTTAGCTCGCCAGTCTTTGCTTTAACCTCAGATAGAGCGGCAGAGTAATTTTCATCTACCTTCTCGTAAGTGCCATTGTTCAAACCCTGTAGGGCATCAAGAGCAGCTTTTTCGCTCTCGCTAACATCCAGGATGTAGCAACGAGTGCGCTCGCCAAGCTCAACGGAATCGGTCTCATCGTTCTTGGTATAATATACTCTCTCAAAAATGCCTTCGGCAAAGTTTCTTACAACAGCATAACTATCATAGATTTCACAAATGTCATATTCTACCAACCAGCCAGCTTCTTCGCTGTAGTTAACGTTTAGCAAACTCCAGATGGCATTGAACTTGGCATTGTCAGATAACTTATAATTAAGCATCTTTTTCCCTCCGTTATGCAAATTTAGATTGTATTTTTCAATCTGAGCTACCATTTTCTTTAAGTCTTCATACAAGGAGAAGAATGCCGCGCCCTCAAAACAGGGCTCGACAGTGTCGCCTAAAACCTGCAGACCCAGGAATTGACCTTCAGAAAATACAAAGTATTTCTTTCCATGAATAATTTTCCACTCACCCTTAATAGAAGGACGATGTAATTCCATGGATTGGCCTTTGCCGATGATTTCATGAGCCTCTGTATACAGACCAGTGTAAATTAAAACATCTACACAGGCGTAGGTTCTTTCTACGCCATCATCATCCAAATGAGTTTCCCAAGTGACATTTGGCTCAGCGGGAACAATACCATAAATACGTCCCTCGCTTCGCTTCGCGCCATGGTCTGTATAATCTTCATCCTCAGCTTCGTAAATACCTTTTACAGGAGCATAGGGAATGGTAGATAATAAATGCTCAGCAAATTCATCCGTGATATAAGTGCCATTTCGGTTACCATACTTATAGAAGATTCGGCAACGTCCTTTGGAAATTGTATCACTATATTTCTCTAAATTTCCATAAATCGTTACGGGAAAGTCTGTAATAATGTTTTCTGGCATTATTCAGAGCCTCCTTGCGTTTTTGACTTTTCGATAGACTCTTCATTTTTAATAGTCTAATCTCTCTTCTCGTCGGTGGTCTTGGTTGGACGTCCTCCCTCCTCACCGCTATCACCGCCATCGGTGAAAGAAGTTTTAGGAGGAATTAACTTGTCTGTTAAACCTAAAACGTCGTTTTCCAAGTCCTTGATATTAACCAAGTCTCTCTGGCTCAAGCCCTGCGCCAATGCGGGAATAATTAAGCTGTAGCCAGCAGTAGCTAACTTATAACTACCATCTATATACTTGGCCTCATTTTGATGTGTGATTGGTAAGATAGTATATTTAAAACTAATGTTTGAATTGGCAAAATTATCATTTATTACGTTAGTTATGAATCGAGCAAATTTATTCGCAAGATACATCATAATAGCGGTGTCATACTTAATAGACGTCTCGGTAGTATTACCGCCCGTAGCAGCAAAGATTTCACCGCTAACGCCCGCCTAACTATAAATGTTTTGCTTCATGCCTTCAAGAGCATTGCTGCCAGCTTTGTCAGTAGAGCCTCTTGACGCAATAGAATCAATATCTGCATAGGTAGTTAAAACAGTAGTATTCTAATTGTTTCTTACCATGCCAACCGCGCCGCGATGCATTTCCTCAGCTTCGTCTGGCTCAAACAACAAACGTCCATCGTTTAGATGTGGAATTTTTTGAATTAATATCTTTCTAATTTCTTCCTTTTCTCTTTCTTGCTCAGTCGCAACTGCCTCGTCATATTTAATAGTCGAGGGAATGACATTCAAGAAGAAAGGGCGTCCATCCAACATAGGGAAACAAATGCCAATGTCGGCAGGAACAACAATCCATTTACTTGGTAGCTTGCCCTTGTCCCATTTCTTATATGCGCTAACGATAAAATCGGGATAGGCAGCTAGCGCTGCCTTCTTGTTATTTTTATCAGTAATGGTGTTGAAGTAGGACAAGTCAAACTCAATCAAATCATTACCAGCGACGTCTTTGAAGCGGGTTTGGCAATAACCAGCAGGTAGAGTTAAAACAGCGAAATGCATTTTATCAACCTTACTAATTACACCATAATAGCAGCCATCAACTAAGATTTTTTGTGCCCATTCCACAAGGATGGTTTCAAGATTCATCTTGTCTATATAGTCCATCGCCTAAAAATACTTTTTTTGGATATGAGAAGTGGAGAGATTCTTACCCGCAGCTGGATTAGGTATTAGTAATCCAGTATATTTAAGCAATGTGGCATAGTATAGTACAAGCTGTCTATAATATCCATCTTTGTTGAAATAATTACGAGACAGCCTTTGCTGTTCCAGCAAAGAGCCAGACTCGATAATTTTCTTTACTTCATCTTCTGTATAGTCTTTCACTCGACCCGCCCACTAAGCATTGCCAAAACGACTGCCATAGGCCGTGTCGCTAGTAGCAATCATCGCAGACTGAGACTTCTTAAAAGAGGCGAGGTCAAAGTTATGAAGTCTTGTTAATCCATTAACTGTTTCACTCATATCTTAGACTCCTCCTGAACAGAAAACTAGCTAACGTTTTGTTCCAGAACGGCGACGTTTGCGCTTTGCTTGCTCCTCTTCAATCTCTTTAATTCGCCATAAGCCATAGGCAAATGCCGAATATTTATCTTTTGGATAACGAGGATTGATTTGTTCCAATACAATGTCCATACTGGCGCCAGTCTTTTTTAAACGTAAATTAGCCATTTCCTCAAATAATTTTGTGGTCATCTCATGAGGCATTAGACGTTGAACGCGTTGCATGACCGTCATTTTTTGACCAATTTTAGTGGAAAGTAGAGCATTTTTGGCTTCTTGCTCTTTTATTAAAAAGCGGACCAAACCAGAATTGATGCGCGTGTAAGCATTACCGTGAATTTTGGAATTGAGCGGGCCATTAGCTTTAATACCGTAAAGAATGCGAACTGCATCTTTAGGCTGGATTTTGAGATATTCGTCATCATTGTTAAAGCCATAGGCAGGATAATAATTTCCAAATTCATCAACTTGCGAGCTAATCATCTCATCAGCAATACCCAATCCTAAGCCGTTCGTATCGATGACGACTTCGCGCGGGTTAAATTTCTGAATGATTTTCTTAATGTCCATGGCTTGAATACGGAAAGGTTTAGTTTCAGCTGTTCTGCCTAGGACATAAAGATTGACTAGCGTAGCGTAATATCTCCCATCGGAAGAAACATTAACACGGAACACACAGCAAACAGTCTGGTCATTTAATCTACCAACGTCCACTGATAATAAGTAGAACTGGTCGGAATTAGCTCTAGAAATTGAGTGCGTTTCTGGGTTCTTTATTTTGCGATACTTAGACATCTTATCAAAGTTGAACCAAGCTTCTTCGGAAGAGCCGGACCAAATAGACGCATACTCTCGCGCAAAGGAATCTTCGCTAAAGGAAGAAGACGTCTTCAATTTGTTGATATAGGTTTTGTCCAATAAGCTGTGCAATACAGGAACGCGATAGTCACATCCAAAAACAAAGGTTGATTCTGGATGGATGATGCAATCTATAAAGTCGTCAATCAGCAAATCATAAGCAAAGGATGTTTTTACACCAGCAGATGTCATAAAGATACGCTGCTGATTTGGCTCCTTTTCATTAACAGAGTTATCGGGCAGTCGGCGCGAAACGTTCATTAGAGGAAGAACAACTTCGTTGATGGGGCCTTCTTCATGGTCACGCACCTCATCGATTAGGCCGCCATGTCTACGACCACCACGTTGGGAGTCAAGGGCGCCGACAACGTCAAATTGAGAACCATTGCGGAATTTTAGGGTGACATAGTCTTTACCAAAATTACCAGGGGTGTCACTAATTTCGCCACCAATAATTTCCTTACGAAGCAAAGGCCAACGATCATAGATTTCCACAATCTTTTCTTTTGCAATCTGCGCAGCCTGGGTCTTGTTGGGCGCGCAAATAAATCGTTTTGTGCCAGGGATGAATATACATTGTAAAATCATTGCAAGAATGGTAATAAAGGACTTTGAAAACGCACGAGGCGCAGTGACAAAAATATCTTTAAAACGCATCAATGCGCGCAGTGTAATTCTCTGATAGAAGAACAATGTAAACGAAGAATCTTGGGGCTTAATCAGATCTAAGTAAACATCTGGATAAGCAGTAAAAATAGACATAACATCGCCGATGTTGTTAAGATTGTTTTGCAAATAGTTCTCATTCAGTATGACACCTTTATCAATTGAAGTGCCATCGCGCACTCCAATTTTTATATTTTGATCTATCAGTTTTTCGGCTGGAGGAGAAATAATCTTAGCCATTAGACATAATCCTCCTCCACAATGCCAGCATCAAATTCTTCATCATGAACCAATGCCGCATAACCCTCATCATCATATTTGTCCAAATCATACTCTTTATTAGTTCCGTAATATGATTCATCCTCTATTGCTTTGGCTTGCTTTAAAGCGTTAATACGCTCTGTAATTTGCTCACCAATTCCAGACTCATTTGTATACAAGCGCTAATTGAAATTCTAAAAGTTCTTGATGGTTTCATCAACAATATCTCTTGTAACATCATCATAAAAGGTGTTGCGCCATCCTCGTTTTTCAAGCCATTTGATCAATTCGCCAACTGAGTCGAAGTCATTAATGTTCTTAACGTTCTTAGGCGTAAACTCAGCGGCCTTAACCAATTTATCATAAGAGGCTAGTAACTTGTCAAAATCTGCGCCCTCTCGAATTCGATTATCGATTTCATAGGACATCTTACAGATCTTGATTGCCTGGTCGACCTACAGGGCGCCATTGACATTCTGAGTGGTCATCAAACCATTATACAGATTTTCCAAATACCGTAGGGCCTCATCGTCATAGTTGGCGCCCCAACGTTCTTGGAGTTGTTTTCTTTTCTAGTCGGCAATAATTGGCAATTCATCGCCAATATCCCCACTTGCTTTCAATTCCTTAAAAGCCTTGTAATAATCATCCCAGCCAAGGCCTTCGTACTCAGTCTGCGCAAATACTTCGGCATAGGCCGCAAACACATTGTCTCCATTCATATCACGCAAGCGTTCCCATTCTCTTGGAACGAAAGGAATGTCAGCCCATTGACACAACTTATCCACTTCGCGCCAATCAAAGTCTACACTTATCAAATGGTCACTAATACAACTATTACAAATGGGTAATGCGCCGTCTGTATAAAAAATTGATTTTGTTGGCGCAAAAGATTCTGGAGTTTGAGCGGCACCACAACGATTACACTGCTTTAGCGCAAAACTACGGCGTCGCGCAATGTTCGGTTGTAATCCCATCTTATTTACCTCTCTTTACATCTTTCAAGATTTGGTTAATTTCCTTTCTGCGGCGTCTAGGCAATTCCAAGAATCTATCCATCATCTTCTCAAGCACCTCATCCATAGGCACCATCAGCTCAGCCACATATTCAGTCTTTTCATCCAAACCCATCTTTTCAATTTCTTCTTTTGTCAAGGCAACCAATTTCTCTTGGCGCACCATAGGAACACTCAAAACCTTAGCAAGGCCGCAGAATTCCGCAGGTTCTAGTTTGCCAATGTTCTTAACAAAATACTCAAAGTCTTTTTCCAAATTATTTCTAAACATCAATTCACCTTCTTTCTTTGTCTGTCCGCACGGTCGCATTTTTTGCATTTAGCAGAAAATCCATCTTTGGAGCGAGCCTTGCGCACGAAATTTTCAGCATCGATCAACAACCATTTGCCGCAGCAATTGCATTTCTTAAAATTCTCTTCAAAGCACATATTCTCAATAATCAACGTATGAAACTGCGCGGATTCATTAATGCGCGGAATGATCTTCTGGCGGAATATGGTGCTAATATAATTGGCGGTATAGGACTTGCCGTATTTTTTGTTCACTATGTCGGCAATGTCTTGGTTTTTGACCTTGTTAATCTTCAAGCCAAGTATTTCGCGCTACGCTTCAGACAAGTCGGTCAGCGCAATGTAATATTTCAGTGTGTCCAACAACTTCTTCAGGTTGGATTCTACGGGCAACTCATCAATTTCTTCTTCCAATTCGCCCAGCTATCCAAACAACTCATACACGTGTTCCAGTTCCCCAAAGTCAAAGAAAAGTTCAGGGCGCGATTGCTCTTTTTTATTCCAATAAAGATGTGCTAACGTATCCAATTCTTTTTCTGTATATGTATATGGGTTCAATTGGTCCAGTTCCTTAAAAGCCAATTTACTAGAAGGGGACCCCATCAACCCTAGTGGGAAGACTGGGACTTCGGCATCAAAGTCAAGATGAACTGGATCGATATCGGGTTCTGGTGGAGTGTGCCGTTGATGCTTCTCCACATAGGAATCGCGCAACGTGAATTGCTCACGGCGCAATTCAACAATCAAGTGTCTTTGCTTCAAATATTTGAATTGGTTCCATTTTGCTGCAATTTCACGGGCCTCATCAACATCAGCCTGCTCAAAGCGTTTTGTGAGGGCGGTGCGTGGAGGCTCTTTTCGTTTACCATGCGCGAACTCGTAGAAGTGAATGGACATTTCAAGACGATCAATTCGATCAAACAATTCCTAAAAGGTGGCGCGCAAGTGGGCGGGACATTCGTCGAGAGCTTTTTGGCGATCGAAGACTTCGCGGGCGATACGTGTGCGCGCTTCGGTGGGTCTGCGCAAACTTGCTTCATTGAAGGTGGGGGACTCCATCATTGCATCAAGGGATTCGGTGTCATCTCGCTACCAAGTTTTGTTGCGCGTTTCAATTTGGATTTCACCGCGCTGAGTTGCGTTTAATCCGTCGGAGTCTTTGCCCCAGAGTATATAGTTTGCTATAGTTTCAAGTTCGTCTTCCGTAAGTGGAGAACGCAAGAATTCGGGTCGTTGGACGTAGGTGTCAACAAAGTCACGGCGGTCCTTGGTCCCGTTTATTGAAAAATCTAAATGAAGGCGATTTTGTGCCATTTGGGATATCTCCTCATACATCGTAATAGCGGAGAGGGAACGTGGGAGAGAAGCACGTAAGTTCTCCTTTGTGTATATTATAGCATAAATGGGCGGGAAAGTCAAATTTGGAGTTGATTTTGAAAAATTCATTTCGTGGGTTTGAAAAATTCGTTTCGTGGATATTTGTTTGCAGGGGCCACCGTTTTATTTTCGCACATTTGTTCGATTTCCCAAAACCCGGGGGGATGCTGTCGGCCGTTTGTGGGTCTGTGGGGCGTTCTGTGGCCGTCTGTCGGCCGTTCGCCCTTGTGGGAATATAAAGACACGGCCGAAAAAATCGGGCCATACAGAGGCACTGAGCGGCGTCTTTCTGTGATGGACAAAATGGCCGGATCGTCCACAGATGGTGGACACTACCAATCTGTGCATAATACACAAAAACCGGGCGTTTTAAGCAAGTATTTTGTGCAATATTACATATTGCAATCTCGTTTGGGGTATGCTATCATATACCCAACAGATGACCCAGAACGCAAGTTGTCGATGCCTTGCCGATGCTAAGTCTTGACCGCCCACTTGCCCCCCCCCTTGTAACAGTTTCAGCATATAGGGGTTTCCGTCCTGCTCCAAAAGCCTGCGTATGATACGGAACGCATACAAATTAAATAGCTTGTACCTTAACTGTAACGGATAAACTGGCAGTATTGCCGACGGTGCGAACGCAAGGAAGTCAAGTGCAAACAACCTACAAAAGAAAGGACTTTTTTATTATGACTATCTTTGAAAAGTACAACATTCAAATCCCCAACATTGAACGCAAAGAGCGCGAACCGCTGACCCTTGACAAAATCCGTTCGGAGTATCCGACAGAAGCTGACCCCATGGGCAATCCTTCCCGACAGGTGGAGTGCTTCCTGCGGTATCGGCTGACTGGCAAGGTGGAAAGAGTCCACCCCCTGGGCGTGGCTGATGTGGTAGTCAAGAAGGGCGTGACCCTGGAAGTCAAAACTGGTCACGGCTGGCTTGTAGAGCCTAGCTTTGAAAGCCTGGAAGATTTGGAAGCGTTCCTGGATGAACGCAAGAACCCCATGATTAAAGCGTCCCATATCGCCTACCTGCCACACCGGGCTATGGATGGCACGGATTGCGAAGACTGCCTGTTCTTCACAGCCGGACAGCTGTTGGGCATCCTGGGCAGCTTTGGAAAGCTGACACTGAAGGAAAGCCGTGGCTTTTGGGGCATCGCCATGAAGGCATGGATTACTGAAGGCTACGCTCAGAAGTCCAGCCCCAAGGTGGAAGAACAAATCCGGGCACAGCTCAATGACACCGGGCTGATTCTGGAAGAGTTCGCTGAGAAGTACGGCTTGACCCTACATGAAATCTAAAACAAAGGGGCAGGGAAACCTGCCCCGAACAAAAAGAAAGGAAATGAAAATATGAACTACTACCTGCGCTATATGACCCCTGGTGGTCGTGTGAAAGAAAGATTCTTTGCAAGCCGCTCCGATATGTCCGCCTTTATCCTGGCAAGTGGTTGCCGGGTACTGGAATGGCGTGAACTGTAAACCCTGGGGAGAGACAACCCTCCCCTCCACTTAAGAAAGGATGGAATGATTATGTTAACCTGGTATGAAGAGAATGGCAAATTCCTGGGCTTTGAGGATGGCGCGCTCGCCTATGTGGTCTATAAGACCTCTGACGACTGGGCCTTCGAAGATGTCTTCGAGTTGGAGATTCACAATGGCTGTGAGTCCGCTGAGCAGGCTATGGCCTACGCTGAGGAAGACTATGAGGACAAGCACCCCTGGGCTGATTGCGAAGAGGAAGAACCGCTGAGTCTGGAAGAGGTCGAAGAGATCCTGGGTGACATGGAGTTTGAGAGAAGAAGAGAGGAGCGGATGGGCTGGTAATCCAGCCCATTTCATGAAAGGAGAATAAAAAATGTTTTACTGGTTTACTTTTGCTGATGGCTATCGCGTTTGCACCCGTGGTCTTGATCGCATCGAGAAAAAACATTTGGAACTTGCCCATGGCAAGCTCGTATCGAAGACGAAAGCTTGAGAATGGCGGCTACGACCGCCTTTCTTTTTTAGACGTATTACGTCTAAATCGGACAGAAAAAATTGTTGATTTTAGAATATTGATATGATATAATTAAAGAAAAAAGGAGATCAATTATGAAAAAATATCCCATTGACAAAATGCTGTGCGCCCTGGAGCGTCGCGCGGACCTTATGGGCGCGCAAATTGACGAAAATTCCGACTATGTATTTATCTGCGAAGCTGTGGCTGCGTTTGAGGTAAATGGCGGAGATGTGAGCTATGAATTCAAGGAGCAGATTTATTACCGACTGCGCAAGCTGTTCCAGGAGTTCAATTTGGATTTTGGCGTAATGATGGCGCAAATTTTACTGGGAGAGTGATCTCCCAGTTTTTTATTTAGACGTATTACGTCTAAATACAGAGGAAAATTGTTCTTGACTTTTCTTGTATATGTGATATAATAAAATAAAAAAGGGGTTAACCAAAATGAACGAAAAAATGACTACTGAGCAGTTTCTGCAAAATTATGCCGACAATCTGCTGAAAGCACTGATTGACGGAAAAATCAGTTTCAGCTATTTGACCATCGAGTGTGAGTTCTGTCCGCTGCGAGCTGAGTGTGAAAAAGATTCCGAAGAGAATCCTGGCCCTTCCACCTGTGAAGAATTTTTCCAAAAATTTCTTGCGGATGGAATGGCATTCCGTAAAAAATAATGGGTCGGGACTTCGGTCCCGACTTCGGTTTGTTTAGACGTATTACGTCTAAATCTTTTTCAGAAAATCTATTGACTTTTTCGGTTCTATCGTGTATAATATAGGTACAAGGTCGGTTGAGAGTGACGGACACGGGCATGGCAACTCTCCCCTTGCTGCCGTGGGTGATAGGGAGGCAGTCGGAAGCAGGTACTCCGCCCAAACCTTGCGCCAAATGCCACTATATTTTTAACTAAGGTGGATCGTTTTCTGGTATCGAATAACCAGGCCAGTTTAGACGTATTACGTCTAAAATAAAATGAAATTATCTATTGACTTTTTCGTATTAATATGTTAATATATAGATACAAACCAAACAACAAAGGAGATCAAAAATTATGGAAAAAAAGTTGAATGCAATGCCCTATGCACAGGCAAAAGTCATTATTATGCCCAATGGTTTGACCATTCTCCGTTCCTATGAAACAAATGTGGCCTATCTTCAGCCCGACGGCTGGCTGTCTATCAACGGCCTGTATTCCGCTACGACACGAAAGCATATCGGCGCGTTCGTAAAAGAATACGCAAATATCACCTACCAGCTTGCCAAAGACCTGTGCCTTAAGAAAATGGCCTACAACATTCATACCGGTGAGATAATTGAAATCTAAGCCGGATCAATGGGCGCGAAAGCGTCCATTGAATTATGTTTAGACGTTATACGTCTAAATGTTTTTGAAAAAGGTTATTGACTTTTCTGAGAAATGTGTTATAATGATTACAACAAAAGAAAGTGATCCGAAAGGAAAGTGATGTCCATGATTTAGTTGAGGGGTGGCTTCCCGTATAAGATGCCTATATCAATTCGGTAAGTCTATACTGGTAGATACTGCCGAGGCGTGAATTGTACAAAATATAATGAAGTCGATCCCGTGGGCAGTCCCACGGGGTTGCATTATTTAGACGTCATACGTCTAAAAACGAGTGGGAAAAATATCTTGACTTTCGTGGTGTATTGTGATATACTATCATTACAAAAGGAAAGGGGAAAACCAAAATGAAAAAAAGAACCAAACAACTGCTGACCGCCATCTTCATGCTCGCCATCGTTCTCTTTGGCGTGTACTGCTTCGGTTGGGTAAGGGGCGAAAGCTTCGATCCCTCTCACACCTACGAGGTTCCGGCTCGTGTTTCAGAGGTGAACAAAATCACTGGCTGGGTCAACTTCGTTGACTGGAAAGACGAGGTGTGGTGCATCCGTGATGATAGCTTCCAGGTTGGTGAGCTGGTTATTGTTGTATTCAATGATAACAATACGGAAACCATCTACGATGACACCGTGGTGAAAGTTCTGCGTGCGGAGGTACAAGATGGAGCGATTGCAGAAAGCACTCCTTGATACACATGGGGTCGAACTCGACCCCGGTGACCAGATAGAAATTGTTGGCGGTTATTGCTCGCCGACCATCGTGGATATTTTGGTCACTGATGTTTATACTGGTCAAGTCCATACCTTTGAATGTTATGACTTGGCGCGAGGAGTCTTCCCTTATTAGGGGAAGATTTCTTTGTCACGAATTTAGACGTCATACGTCTAAACCAAATTTGCTTTTGTTCTTGACTTTTGCATCATGGTATGATATTATATAGATACAAAGAAGAAGGAAACTTCCCAAACCAGAAAGGAAACAAAGATGTATGTTGAAATGACTTATCACGCACGCGAAGAGCGCATTGACAGATTGGCACTGTGTGTCGAGCATCTCGGCATGGGTAAGATTGTTGTGGAAGCTAGAGATGACAGATATCCTGGCACCATCCGCAGAATGACAGCTACCGGCATCATCTTTGTTTATGACGAGCGGACAGACCGGCTGGTGACCGGCTACATGGCAACTGCCGCACAGATGCACCTGATTTATCGGCAGGCTCGCGTGGAATATATTCCTACAAAAATTTACAAGAGAGTTCATAAGAACAATGAACGATTTGCTTTCTTAAATACAATCTGAAAGGGTCTTTGACCCTTTCCTTTTTATTTAGACGTCATACGTCTAAAAAGGAAAATAAAAAGTTGTTGACTTTCTTTCAATGTTATGATAATATATAGGTGTCAAGGGGAGATACCCAGACGGAAAGGAAGAATAAAATATGAGAGTTACCAAGTTAATCCGTGAGTATGTCGAAAAGACTATCACCGTAAAGATGCCCTATGGCGAACCTACCGAACAGTTCAATGCGGCTCGTAAGCGCCTGGACGACACAGAGCAGGAAATCGAACGCAAGGTTGACGAATATGCCAAGAAGCTGATAGAGGAAGCCAGCCCCGGCCTTCCCGAAGGTTTCAAGATTTATCTGTGTGATAGTTACGGCTATGTCCGCTCCAGCCACTATGATGCACCGCTCGCCAAGGCCGCTGTCGCACATGAGCGCGAAGTCCGCGAAAAGCGCAAGATGGCCATCGAAACCATCCTGCTCGAACTGGAGCTGGGCGCAACCAAGGCAGACCTTGAGCGTCTGATTGCCGAAGCAATCAATATGTAAACAATGGAAGGGGAGGCAACTCCCCTTCCTTTCCTTTCTTAGACGTCATACGTCTAAAATAAAATTGTTTTGGGTATTGACTTTCTAGAAAATATATGATAATATATCAATGTAATCAAGGGGAACACAAAATAAATACTAAAACCTCTGATACGGAAAGGAAAAATATTATGGAAAAGTTTACTGTCATGACCCCCGCAGAAGTCGCCGCCACCCGTCAGGCTATGAAGGAAATGAAAGAACTGTACTACCACTCCAAGGTTGGTACGCTGGGCGCCACCGTTGACCAGATGGCCAAGACCAATGCTGAATATACCCTGCGTGACCTGCGCGCCATGAGTGGCCTGTCCTCTATGGAACTGGTTGCTCAGCTTGACCCTCATCGCTACTGCAAGGCCTCCCAGGAAGCCGGCATCCACCGCAAGCGCATCCGCAGAAGCTACCGCGAAACCACCCACAACTTCGTTGAGGTGCTGGCCGATGGCTCTATCAACCCCAACTCCACTCTGACCATCGTCCGTGAAGAAGCAACCTTCCAGGTTCTGCCGGAAAAGGCCACTCGCTAAAATAAAACGGAAGGGAGAGAAATCTCCCTTCCTTTCCGTAGTTAGACGTTATACGTCTAAATTTTACAGAAAATATATCTTGACTTTCAAAAGAATTTATGATAATATATAGATACTAAAGGAAAGGAATGATAAACATGAAGAAAGCAATCTACTTCGATATGGACGGCACAATCGCCGACTTCTATGGTGTCCCCAACTGGTTGAGATACCTTTGCGAAAGTAATCCCCACCCCTACGAGGTGGCCGCTCCCCTGCTGAACATGAGCCTGCTGGCTCGCCTGCTGAACCGCCTGCAAAGAGAAGGCTGGCACATCGGCATCGTCAGTTGGACAAGCAAGACCGGCTCGCCTGCCTTCAATTCCGCCACAGCGGAAGCCAAGATGGACTGGCTCAATCAGCATCTACACTCTGTCCACTGGGACGAAATCAATATCGTCCCCTATGGTACACCCAAGCAAACTGTGGTCATGTTCTCCGATGGTATCCTGTTTGATGACGAAGCTCCGAACCGGGAAGCCTGGGAAGGCACCGCCTATGATGTGGAAAATATCATAGAAATTCTGAAGGGTCTGTTTTGACCCTTCCTTTTTATTTAGACGTTATACGTCTAAAACAATTTTGGAAAATATATTGACAAACAAAACAAGTCATGTTATAATGTTGGTACAACAAAACGAAAGGAAATGATCACTATGAAAAATGTCCACTCCTTCTCCCTCAACTCTCTGAATGACAAGGCCCTCGATGTTCTGTATAACGATGTGTGCCGTGAAATCAACACCAGAGCCAAGACCCGGGCGGCGAACCGCGCGGCATGGGTGCGAAAGATGCATGACCTGTATCTGTGCCATCCCAACGCCACCTGTATGCAGATCGGTGAAGTCACCGTGGTTTCCGTATACAGCCGGTATTACGGCCTGCGCATGGGCAAGGCAAGACCCGTCAACGATGATGTGTACAATGCCGAAGTCGGTGTTGCTGTGGCCTTCGCTAAGGCTTGCAACGAACCCATCCCCGACTATATCTAACCGCCACCCTCTCCCCTTTGGGAGAGGGAAATTTATTTAGACGTCAAACGTCTAAAAGTTTCTGCAAAAAGTTGTTGACTTTCTGCGTGGGATATGATATTATATCTGTGTCAAGGGGAGGGAACACTCCCAAGAGTAGGGCAACTTAGCGGAGTGGCGAACTGTTGGAGCAAAGTGTCTGTACAAATCCCTAACAAGTCGGTAGCCAACTTTTTCAAAAGAAATTTGAAAAACCTCTTGACAAACGGCACAAGATGTGCTACAATATAAGAGCAGTGAGGACAGGAACCCACTGACAAAACAAAATGGGTGGCGAACCTACCGCCAAGCGCAGAAAGGACTAACTATGAATACCAACGAAATGACCATGCGTAAGTACCACGAAGCTGTCCTGGCTATCCCCGGCTGTCCTGCCGATGTGGCCGAAAAGGCTAAGGCGGAAATCGCCAAGCTGGATGCAACCAATGCCAAGCGCACCGAAAAGGCAAAGGAAAAGTCCGCAGAGAACAAGCCTGTCAAGGATGCCATCTACCAGTTCCTGCTGACCAACGGCACCAAGACCTCCCCCGAGATTGCCGATGGTGTCGGTGTCACCACCTCCAAGGCTTCCGCCATGTGCCGTCAGATGGTGGATGATGGTCAGCTGACCGTCAGCGAGGTCAAGGTTCCCAAGAAGGGCAAGCTCAAGGCATACACCGCTGTCCTGCATGACGAGCAGGGCGAGGACGATGCCGTGCAGGTCACCGATGCCGAACTGAACTCCATGTTCTAAGAAAGTGGGCGAGAGAAATCTCGCCCATTTTTCTGTAAAATTTATTTAGACGTTATACGTCTAAACAATAAACTAAATAAAAGTTGACAAAAATAAAAATTTATGATATAATTTATTTAGAAATCAAGGGAAAGGAAATTCAAATATGAGAATTTATCTTGCAAGCCCTTTCTTTAATAATGAAGAACTGGCCGTATATAGAAAGGTTATCCATCAACTAAGGACTGCTGGGCATGAGGTATATGTTCCCCAAGAGCATTCCATTGAGGGCGCCTGGGATATGTCCAATGCTAATTGGGCGCGAGCTGTATATCGTGAAGATATCAGCGCAATCGATGATTGCGAATGTGTCATGGTTCTCAACTTCGGAATGTATTCCGATAGTGGTACTGCATGGGAGGCCGGTTATGCAATGGCACTGCGTAAATATACTGTACAGGTTTTGTGTGGTGGTGACAACGCAACTTATTCTCTTATGATGATTAACGGTTGCGACGGTGTGGTTGACTTAGAAAATGTTGCCCACTTTGAAGAAGTCAGTGCGAACATAAATCGATCCAAGGTCATTCAAAAATGAATGACTTTGATTTAGACGCATTACGTCTAAAAAAGATTTGGGAAAATGAAAATTGACTATTGACAGAATGGAATTTCTGTGATAGAATATAGGTGTTCCAAAGGGGAACAGAAAGGAATGATGCTGTATGGCAAAGATGACTAGAAAGCAGTTGGACGAAGAAATCAAGGTTCGTTTCCTTGAGGGCGTGTCCGAACACCTTGAGGGTGTGGGTGAAGAAGTCCTGCGTGTCGGCTCGAATGAGCTTGCGCTCCCTGTCGTTGACAGCGCAGGTGAGGAACGCTGGCTCGTGCTGACCTTCAAAGTGCCTACTGGCTCTCGCGATGGTGATGCCTACGATGGCTACTCCATGGCAGAGGACTACCAGATGAAGCTGGCTGAAAAGGCACAGAAGCAGGCCGAGAAGGATGCCAAGGCTGCCAAGGACAAGGTAAAGCGAGAGAAGGCTAAGGCTGAGGCCGAAGCCAAGTGACCCAGGGCGGTGGAGAAATCCACCGCCTTTTTCAAAAAATTTTAGACGTCATACGTCTAAATCCCATTTGGGGAATTTTGAAAAAAGTGTTGACATTCTATGCACGATATGATACAATATCTATGTCAGTTAAGGAGAGCGATGGCAACTCCTAATAAGTGAATGACAGAAAGGTAATGACTATGAAAGTAAATGCAACCCCCAAGTTCGACAAGCGCAGAAAGTATTATGTGGTACTTGACTGCGAAACCGCTACTCTGCCCTGCGCAGGCAACCTGCCCGAAAACCTGAAAAAGCAGGTGGCAATCGCCAAGCCCCTTATCTATGACCTGGGCTGGACTATCGTGGACAAAAAGGGCAATGTCTACGCGCGCGAAAACTACCTTATCACCGAAATTTTCTCCGTCCCGGAGATTTTCAATACCGCCTACTACGCCCACAAGCGTCCCCTGTATATCGACAAGCTGAACCGTGGCGAAATCGTGCTGACCGATTGGAGAACCGCTGCAAGCCGTTTAGAGTTTGCGCTGTCCGTTGGTGAAGCCGTGGGAGCTTACAACGCAATGTTCGACTTCAAGAAGGCTATCCCCTTTACTGAGTTGTACATCAATCAGCTTTACTCCCCCAACTTCCACAAGTGGCTTGCCTTCCAGACCGAATGTTGCGAGCGCATCGTCAACAAGACGGTTATCAGCAAGGACAAGGAATTTGAGCCTGATGTGTTCCGCTTCCGTGGTCAGGCCTACCCCATGTTCGACCTTTGGGGTCTGTCCTGCAACTACCTGCTGAACAACGATGAATACAAGGCGACCTGCCTCCGCAATGGTTGGCAGACCGAAAGCGGAAAGTATTTCAAGACCTCTGCCGAAACCACTTACCGCTTCATCACCGGCAACCACGACTTTGACGAAGCACACACCGCAATCGATGATGCCGACATCGAAAGCGAAATCTTCGCCTTGATTGTCAAGAAAGCCAAGAACAAGGTGGAAATTGGAATTGAGTATTTCCCCTTCCGCAACCTCGGCACTGTCAAGCGGTTTGTGATGGACAACCCCCAGTTCGCAGACTTCGTTGACTTCGACTTCTAAAAGAAAGGTGTCCACCACTGGTGGACACTTTTTCTGCAAAATAATTTAGACGTCATACGTCTAAATATGGGTCTTGACTTTTGTGGAAAATTTGGTATAATATGCTTGTGAGGTGAAGGAATATGAATGAAAATCAAGTGGCCCTTGTCTATGAGGCAATCCGCCTTATTCAGCGGCGAGCGGTGGACCCTAGGCGCACAGTAAGCCAGCGCATGAGTTATGATTCTGCTCTGACCATGCTACTGTATGCCGTTAACGAAAACGCAGAATGTCTGGCACAGTTTGATGATGTGAAGCTGTGCTGTGAAGAGTGCGCTAGACTTGACAGCGACCGGATGCACGACATACAATTCTGCAATGCGTGTGAGAACCAAGAGTTCTTCGAGTGTAGGAGGTGAGTTCATGTTCGTCCATGAATATAGCGACCGACAATTCGATAGTTATGAAGAATGTCGGGAAAATGTCTTGCTCGAAGTCGATATCGATGAGGATGATATCGCAAACGAAATGGATATAAAACTTCCGGAAGTTATCGCGCGTTTTCTCTACCCGGCAAGTTATGGACAGCCATTTGAAGAATGGTTCCGAGAAGAAATTGGTTGTGCGATTGATTGCATAATCGATGGACTTATTACCGAATACGAAGAGGGAGAAGTCGAATGACTTCTCCCCTTTTTATTTAGACGTATTACGTCTAATTTTATTTTTTTCAAATTTTCTGGCGCCGTCAAATTTCGTGGCGAGGTGTCTGACTTGACGCAAGCGTCAAGTTTTGACTGGCGTCAAATTTTCTCGTAGCAGCTGCAAAGGAGCTGCGTTTGTCAAATTTATAGCAGCTGCAAATTTCATACCAGCTGCAATTTTCTCTTTTGTCAAGTTTTGAAAAAGCTGCAAATTTATGATATAATATAAGTACAAAAGATGAGGGAGCTGCAAAGCTACCCATCACACTTGAAAATTCAGAGAGCTACAAAGTTTGAGATTTTCTGAAAATTCATGTATAATATATATAGAAAGTGAGAGAGATGTAACTCTCCCCTTCTTAATAAAAAACATTACTGGGTTGTGACCTACCACAAGAAAGAGGTACCAAATGACTAATCGTGAATTCTACACCGCTATCGCTGAAAATGAAACTCTGTCCGCCGAGATCCGTGATCATGCTACCGAGCAGATCGCAAAGCTGGATGCCACTGCTGAGAAGCGCAAGGGCAAGGTATCCAAGGCCGATCAGGAGAAGCGTGATGCCAATGCTGCTCTGGCTGCAAAGGTTGCCGCTGAGGTCCTGACCACCGAAGCTAAGACCGCCACCGATGTCGCCGCAATCCTGACCGAGATGCTGGGCGAGGAAGTCAAGGTTCAGAAGGCTTCCTATCTGTGCCGTGAGGCCGTCAAGATGGGTCTGGCTACTCAGACCGAAGTGAAGATCCCCAAGAAGGGTACTCAGAAGGCTTACGCTGTCGTAGGCTGATCTGAGACAGTACAAACCCCTGCATCTACGGATGCAGGGGATTTTCTTTTACGGCGCGGACTGCCCTCTCTGTTGAGGAGGCTCGCGAAATCAAAATTATAAGTCGGCCTCGCCATATACTTATAAGTAGACTTAAAATTTGACAAGCTATAAAAAATGTGATATAATATATAAGTAGGACTTATAAAAAATTTTGGATCGGCTTGTGAGCCGACCCATAAAAATATATATTAAATTATAATTTGATTTATATGAAAATTGGACGCTGGCACATTTTTTGACACTGTCCTATCTTGAGTGCCTGCCCCCGTTCGCGAAATGGCTCCTATGACTTCCACGGGTCCACATAATTTCAATTACAAGTTGGAAGCCCCTTTATACATACATTTAAATGTACATTTTAAAGTCATGGAGCCCTGGCGGGCAGCAGCTGCAGGGTGGGCCAGAGTAGGTCGGGTGGGTTGGGCTCTTTGATTCCCCTTTATATGTACATTTATATGTACGGGTTGGAGTGCCGCAATGTGTCCGGGTGGGCAGTGTGAGTGGGACAGGCCCATATAATGTAAGATAATATGTAAGATAATATGTACATATATAAGTATATATAAATGTACATATAAATTATAAGTATATATATAAGTTTCACTTACATTTTATATGTATCTAAATCTTTCAGAAACTAGATTTTTTTCGGAAAATTTCTCCAAAAAAATTTTGATTAGAGGGCGCGATTGCGTAAAACTTCTGGAAAATTTTATGCAAAAATTGCGTGTTCCTCAAAAGAAGAACACGCAAGATTTATTTACTCATTTCAGCGCCGCAGTGCGGACAATGCTCCCAGTTCAAAGATACATGGATATCTGTTCGTCGGAAATACTGGCAATTAGTGCAGGTGTGTTTCTTCCACCCCATATCATCCAACTCCACCACCCACTTTGCACGAACAATGGGTTTTACCTCCGCTCTAGGAAGCACATCAATATCACCCACATGAAGCTGGGCTACACCGCGCGCATTGAATAGATTGTAGATTTCATTCTCCTCAATGTATCTGGGCATTTTCTCACCACCATATTTCAAATTGAAAATATTTGTCAAGTGCGCGAGACCGAGTTGTATATCCAAGAGCTTTCATTTGCGCATGAGCCTGAATTAAATCATGCATTTCAGGTTTTTCATTTAGAATTAAATTTACATGACGCTGTCCTCGCTCAGCATTTTGATGAATGGAAACATCTATCATTTCCAGCAAATAATTTGTGCCGCCATTTTTTTCAGAAATTCTTTTTGCCTCTTCAGCAGTAAGCATTGATCTTACCCCTTTCTCATTTCAATCACATCAAACCTAAAGCTCCACACCAGAAAAGTCCACAGCGCAACAGCTAAACTATTTGTGTGCTTTGACGCAAGCCAAAACTGATTATTGTATTGCCTTGCAAACAACATATATCTATGCCCCACAGGAATAACCTCCGTTCTTACTTCTCCTATTCGCCCAAGCTGCGGCTTGCCATAGACCAGAGTCATCATGTTTCTTCCTCCATCAGCTTGCGTAAACCAGTAACATCAGCATAAAAGGTTGTATGCCCAACCCGATGATCATGCGTCATCTCTATGCCGAATTTCCTCATCACATCCTCGACGGCATAGACCTGCATAACTGTCATGCCCTCGATCTCAAACTCAATTTCTTTTTTGCCCAAAATTGCGGCAGCCTTGCATATGTGGGCTATTCCTTTGGTAAAAGATGCAACAGTTTTTATGTTGTAGTCCACATAAAAATCTGGCAAAATTATTGCTACTTCAATATCATCTTCCGGCGCGATCTGCATTTCAATCCTCCCATCCATGCTCATTCATGAACACAAGGAAATCATACAGCGCGCCAGCACTGGACAAATCAAAATCACGACCATGACGATGTTCTCTGAAGTTGGGACTGTCGGGGCTATAAACCCATTCAAGGATCCAGTCAAATTCCAGCTTTGCATCATAAGACCAGTCACTGTTGAAGTCACACATTGCGCCATGAAGCATATCAGCAACCGCGCCCACTGGTGTGACATTCATGTCAAGACCACACTCATACATTTTCTTTTCCCAGTCAGAATACTTGCGAAGAGTGTTGGCGCACTCCGTGAAATCAATTTTGTTCATTTATATTTCTCAACCTCGATTCTTTCCAAGAGTTCAAACTTCTCGCACTGAGAAGAACGAATGGGATCTCCCTCGTCCATGCCGGAGAAAGGAATGAAATCGATCTCACCATTCTTCCATACATGATGGATTTGTATGATAGTATAATGCGCAGAAGCAGTAGGCCAATACTGAATCCGCGCGATCCAGTAATCGTTTATCTCAGGGTTCATTGGGCAACATCTCCAACTCAATATCGTTACACAGAGTCAAGAAGCCGCACTCACCAGCATATTCCTCAGCCATTTCTGCGGCCTCTGCATCTGTAAAATCATCCGGCACCTCGACGCTGTGCAGAATGGTAAAGTTCATGTAAAGTGTTTTCATTTTCCTTCCCTCACACAAATCAAAGTAACAATTCCGAACAAAGCCAATGTAGGAATTGCAAGACTGGGCACTTTAGCCAGCGCGATCGCAGCAATCAAACCGCTGAAAACAACGCACAAAATTTTGATGACATCAGTAACAGTCATGCTCAACCCTCCCAGAAGTTGAAGCCGCAGATAGGACAACAATCCCAGTCATCATGGTTGCGCCAGTCTTCCTCAAGAATAGGTTCGCCGCACTCGGGGCAGACAAAATAACCTTCCTTGGTATTCATGGTCATGCCATAGACTTCTTCACAGTAGGTTCCAGCTTCGTGCCAAGTGTTCATGTTTATTCCTCCATTTTCTTTTTGATGTATTCATATTCTTTATCATCAAGACTGAGCAGAGCTTCTCTGAACCTCTCTTTGGCGAAAGACTCGCTCATATATCTGGGGTCAAAGACGCAGGATTGAAACAACTTTTCAACCAATGCTGCGATCTCTTCGTCGCTTCTCATGTTAATTCCCTTTCTTAATTCCAGTAGAATTCCTTTTCCTTCTCGTCCCAGTAAAGAGAACACTGGTATTCCTCATCCTTCAGATAAGCAAACTTGTCAATTTCATAATTGACAACAATGTCACGCAGCAAAGCGACAGCCTCTTCAAAGCGGTCGGTGTAGAAAGTGTTGACGCCATCCTTGTCATCAGTAAACAGCGCGCCAGTATAGTTGACAGAATATCTCATGTTGGCTCCTTTCTCAATCCACATGGCCTGCAGATACAATCTGATTCAGCGGCCACTTCTCAAAACTCTCGCGATACTCATTCCACACAACCGGCATATTTTCCTGAAAGCGCCAGTCGTATTCAAAATCAACCACTTCAAACCAAAGCTTGCCGCCACAATCGTCCTTACGAAGATAGAAGCGGAATCCAACTTTGATGTCCTTTTCGGTGATACGCTTGGGGACATTTCGCTCAGCGATAGCTCGCTGTTCTCTCTTGGTGAGTTTCATATTCTCGCTCCTCTCTCACTTTGTATATATATTATATCACAATTTTGAAAATTTTTCAAATTATAAAAGAAAAAGAGGCCTCACTAGAGGCCTCTGTTCTTAACATACATTAGAGCTTTTCGTGACGGGGTTCGGCGCAGATCTTTCAGTTTTCTCCTTCTGGCGGAACAGAGAGCACTTGCCATCCGCATCCAGCGCGATCACAGTGCGAATACAGGCACCATCAAGGTTCAGTTCGCACTTGTAGTTTCCACACACAACAACATTTTCACATTTGATCTTCATAACTTTATCCCCTTTGTGTTTTATTTGTTACCCAATCAATCTCTTCTTTGGTAAATCCTTGGGTTGTTAAAACATATAGCAGTTCCTCTTGTGTAAGCTCTGGACAGGATTGCTTTATGATATTATAGTACTCAAGAGCCTCTTTGCTCCAATCTGCTTTGCAGTTCTCTGCGGCCCCATATGCCTCCTCTTGAGAAAAACCAATACACTGCAAATGATAAATTAAATAGGCTTTTGAGGTTGCTGTGGAATTTACATATTCCTCAGCTAAAATATCTGCTTTTGCGGCGCCGCATCCACATAAAATGAGTGCCATAAGCAGCAAAAGAATTATAAATTTCTTCATATTGTCCTCCTTAGTGCGCGGCCCTATCAGCCTTTTCAAGCACATGAAGACGACGCTCCAGCTTGGGTCCGATCATCTCATAAAACTTTTTCAATCCCAGGTCATTACGCAGATAGTGTTCCATGTGCCACTGAATCAAACAAGCGTTGTCCAGGCTTTCTCTGACAGGGATGTCAAAATCCGCACCATCAAAGATAAGGCTGTAATATGCGCTATAGTTCTGATGGCCAATGTAGTGCGCGACCTTGCTGGGGTTGCCATTATGGTCGATAAAAGACTTGGTGCGCGCCTTGCCAATGTCGTGAATACGGGCAACCCATCTCTCGTGAACCAAGCTCAGATCTTGGCTCTTCCAAGCTAAGTCCTCAGCCACTTCAGCGGCCTTGTTCATGTGCTCCACCACAGACAAAGAATGATGGGGATTGTCATGAGGAATAAAACATTCTCCCCACAACTTGATATAGGAATCGTGACAAACCTCGGGGGTGGAGTTGTATTCAACCACGATGTTGTCCCAGCCCTCATAATAGTTGGGGCACTGGAACTGGCACAGCTGCTTGTGTACCACTTCCACGGGAACCTTGCGGTCGCGCAGTTCCATGCGAGCGGCAATATCTTCGGGAGTGGTTACAACCACCATGCAAGTCTTTTCACGAGCCAAGGCGCCAATGTCTTTTAAGAAGCTCATGCGGCGCTTCGCGTTCAAGTTGGTGGCATCATAGATCACATCCTTGTGCTCTTTCAGCAAGGAGCGAATACGGTTGTGAACTACTTCAAAAACCTTTGCGTGATTTGCCTGGCAGCTTTCATCACCATACAACTCACCTCGCACGGCGTCAGAAGATACAATCTCCGCGCCGATAGATGCGGCCAAGTGCTTGGCCAAGGTGGATTTACCAGAACCGGCAACACCCACCATCATGATCAATTCAGACATTAATTTCTCCTTTCGGCGTTTTGATGTTCATGGATGCCTTTATTCCTGCATGATGAACAGGAGCAAAGACAACTTTGGCTTTGGGGATTTCCTGCTCACGCTTGATGGGAGTGCCATCAAGCACAAACTGCGCGAGCTCTTCGTGAGTAACACCAGAGATCATTCTGGTCCAAGCAGTGCGCTCCTTGGTCAAGGGATGCTCATAACGAGTCTTGAGCTCTGCGGTAGTCAGCTGACGACCACAGTACGTACCTTCCTTGCCGTCATGAGTATAGCTCTCAAAAGGATCGGGCGCGTCGAATCGAGTAGACTGCCAAGAATTAGCAGGCACAATTCGAGCGTGCATATTTTCAAGCCGAAGCAGACGGCCCTCCAACTCTTCGATTCTTTTCATAAGTTCTTTCTTGCTGGGCATTTTACTTTTCCTCCTTGATCGCGGTCAGACCATATTCGGTCAGCCAATAAACCTTCTGTCCTTTTTCGTTTTCAGAATAGGCAGCGTAGCCCTTCTGTACCAGCTTACGGAGCGCGGCACCGATGGAGCCACCGGAATAATCTTCGCCATAAACTCTGTTGGAATAAGTGCGAAGCTGATTAGAAGTCTGACAGCCGTGGGTAGAGAGTGCCTTGCGAACCATCTTGTCGCAGTCAGTAAGCATAATTTTTGCCATATTACATATCCTCCGCTTCTACAGGAATAGCAGTTGCGCTATCCTTTTCATCACCTTTGATTTCATCGGACAGATCCACCCAAGTTTCAAACAGCTTAAGGGGAACAACACCCGCAGTCATGGCGTCTTCTTTGACTTCATCTCGATCATAGATCGCACCACAGCATCCACAAATGATTTTCTTTCCAATCATGATGCCGGCACAGTAACCTTCTCCATCCCAGAACATCACCTGGCGAGGAGAATAATCACTCATAAGGTCGCGAATATTTACATTAGGCATGGTTTTCATTTCCTTTCTCTTTCACTTTGTATATATATTATATCAGAAATTTGAGAAAATTTCAAATTATTTTAATATTTTCCATTTCACTGGCAATCCTTTGTTTTATTTCGGCTATGGTTGAACTTCTAGCTTCATTAGACCAGAGAGGGAGGGAAAAGGAAGTTTGTTTGTTTTGCACCGCTGGTATAACAATATAATCCCCCTCCTTTATCGCCCTCAATGCTTCCTCGAGGGTTATTGTGGGCTCATGTTTCCGTTCACCGTCACGAGCCCCAATAACCACGAAGCTATTTTCTGGTCTGTTATTTAAAATATTTACTGCCTTAGCTACATTCTCTAAAGTCCAAGCCTCGCCAATCTTAGTAACAATATCACCATTATTCCCATTACAGCTGGCCCACTCAACTAAATCCATGGCCTCTTCAATTGAGATAAAAAAGCGGGTCATTTCGGGATCGGTTATTTTCAAAGGCTTTTCCTCAGATGCGGTTTTCAAAAAGAAAGGAATAACGCTTCCATTAGACATAATAAGATTGTTAAACCTTGTTATACATATTTTGGTGCCAGATTGTTCTGCAGCTTTACCAAGAGCTATTTTCTCCATACAAGCTTTTGTCAATCCCATCATGCTTGTTGGGTATACTGCCTTGTCTGTTGAAAGACAAATCACCTTTTTAACATTGTGCTCAATAGAAGACGCGATAACATTTTCGCTACCAATAATATTTGTCTGTATTGCTTCAAATGGGAAGCGTTCACAAAAAGGAACGTGCTTCATTGCCGCAGCATGAAAAACTATATCCACATCTTTTATCGCGCGGTCCAGACTTTCTCTGTCTCTGACATCCCCTATGATGAACTTTACTTTTTGTTCAGGATATTGGTGCATCATACTATATTGTTTTTTTTCGTCGCGACTAAATATTCGGATTTCTTTTGCACCTCTAAGTAAACATCTATTAAGGAAGGCAGCGCCAAAAGTCCCAGTACCGCCAGTAATCAAAATGATAGAGTTGGTTAATTGCATTGTTTCCACTCCTTTTTTTCATATATATTTATTATATCATATTTTTATACATTTTTCAAATTGTAGGTACTTATAAATGGTGATAAAATGAGCAAATATGAAAACAAAATTATGGAAATTTTTAAGAAGGCTCACATTTCCTTTGTGCGTGAAAAAACGTTCAAAGACTTAAAACGAGGCCTTTTCCGTTTTGACTTTTACTTGTTAAATATACAGGGCGCCCCAGTTATCGTAGAGGTAGATGGAGAGCAGCACTTTAAACCAATCTATGGGCGCCAGGCCTTTTTAAAGGGACAAGAGCATGACAGACAAAAAAACTCCTACTGTCTAGCGAACAGCATTCCTCTTTATCGAATTCCCTATTGGGACATTCCCAGTCTCAAAACCATCCAGGATATATTCAAACCAGAGTATCTTGTTACCTCTAGATGGCATAATGATAAATTGTGCCCGCCGCAATAAAATTGTTTATCTATACCTTTAGCTTTCCACTTATAAAATGATGGAGGTGCTACAATGGTAATTGGTGGTGTAGAAATTACGTTTGATGGCGTGGCTGATTTAATAATTTTAATTGGTGCAGTCTGCGCGGCAATATACAAGATATGGGATTTTTTTGCGAAACCCACTTCAACCCTAAAGAAAAAAAGGAAAGAAAGAGAAAGAGCGCGAATTCTTGCGGTGCTTGATGAAGTGCTACCTAAGAGATTGTATGATCATGATTTACAAACCCGTGATAAATACAAAGCCGATAGATAGCAATATCTGGAAGACATTAAGGATGAAGTTGTTAGAACGATTGGTGGAACTATGAGCCAGAACTCAACTGATCTTGAAGCATTAAAAATCAGCGCAAGAGATGTCCTTCGCGAAAAGATTATGGCGATCTATCATAAAAACAAACAAGATCGCGCAATGAGTGAATATGAGCGCGAAGCCTTGACCCAGTATTATAAAGATTATAAGGCTCTAAATGGCAATAGTTATATTGATGGACGCTATGAGCGTATGAAAAAGTGGAATACCGTTTATGATGAATCCACTGATGACGAATAAGAAAAGACCCCGTAGGTGTGAACCTACGGGGTTTCTTTTTACATCATAGCTTTTCCTTCGGTAAAATACCAAATTAGATCAGACGCATATTTATTCATAGCTTTGCGCGCAATTTCCTCGGTATCAAATACCATGTCGCCTAGCGCGAGCCAGTTTCCTGTTGCACCAATCTCCAGACATTCATTCTGGTAGTTGTAGGTAATTGTATATCCACCCTCAGCCATACTAGTGTCGGTGGTACGGTGACTAATTGCATAGTGTCTTACTCTGCGCAATACGTTGTCCGCGCGGACAGTGTTTTCTGCTGTTTCTCTTGTGGAGAAGAAATTGTCATTCTCATACAATTTCTGTGCGAAGTCCAAGGTTTCGTCAGTTACATCAAACTCTTGAACATCATTGAACTCATCTTCATAAAACCCCTTCTGCCCAATTTGCGGTTCTTCCCAGCCGGTAAGAACCTCGTCCAGGTTTACTGCGGCAGTAATCTGTCGTAGCTGCTCTTCGGAAAGTTGAACGGGAATCAGTACAGGTTTTCCATTTATCATTAGCTACAGTTTACTTTTCATTTACCTAACTCCTTAAATTGGGGAGAGGGGTTTTACCCCTCATCCCACAGCGTTCTCTTCTGCGTTGGCGACAATCTTGCCGCCAAGAATACCTGCCATCAGAGTCTTCAGGTCGATACCCAGGGACTGGGCCATACCTTCGGAAATCTGAGTGGTGGTCTGCATAATGTTGCTTGCCAGCTGAGTGGAATCTCCACCAAGCATGACAATCTTGTCAACACCCTGGTAGCCCTCACCAACAGCGGCAGCGATTGCGGGCAATTGCTCAACAAAGGCACGAGCAACCTGCATCTGCATATCCATCTTTGCGGCTTCACCATACTGCTTCATAGCTTCGGCCTTTTCACGCAGACCCTCGGCTTCTGCCAGAGCCTTGGCGCGGACAGCTTCTGCTTCTGCTTCGCCCTGTGCGCGGATACCTTCTGCATGGGCCAGCATCTTCACCTTTTCAGCTTCAGCCAGAGCTTTCTCTGCCTCAGCCTGGTGCATGGCCTCAATCTTGTCGGCCTCTGCCTTCTTGGTACGCTCGGTCAGTTCTGCCTCAGCAGCCTTCTGGGTAGCATACAGACGAGCATCTGCGGCCTGCTGCTCAGCATACTTCTTGGCTTCTGCGGTCTTCTTGATTTCAGCTTCCAGGGCCTTCTCCTTGATGGAAACTGCGCGCTCCTGCAGTTCGATCTCCTTCTCCTGGCGGGCCAGGTTT
>JAEIGA010000177.1_pt1 | contig 88597 bp, 77 predicted proteins | sample 9270691 | NCBI WGS metagenome assembly JAEIGA01 (sample SAMN17057246, study PRJNA624740) | gut metagenome | biome: biome; isolation source: fecal sample | host: Bos grunniens | place: China: Xizang | collected 2019 | reverse complement strand
TTCATTTTCACACTCTGCGCCATACCTTTGCAACCCGTTGTGTAGAAGTAGATTTCGAGATTAAATCGCTCAGTGAAATTCTAGGGCATGCCAGCCCCAAAATTACCTTGGAAAGATATGTCCATTCTTCCATGGAATTAACGCGCGATAATATGAAGAAGTTGGCCTCTCTCGGATTCTAAAATCAGCCGTCAAAAGTTTCCGTCAAGCAAATCAAAAAGCCTTGTTAATTCAAGGCTTTTTTTGCGTTTTGACAGAGTGATGAACTCTGCGAAATGTTTGTTGAGGCTGGCAACCTCATTCGTCCGTTTCATTAAAAAAGTAATGTATACGGTTGGGGACTTGTCTGCCTAATTTTATGTGTTTTCTGTAGTAAACACTAACACACGAAAGGAGGCATTATCTTGAGCCCGCAGGATATGCGAAATGTACTAATAGCGAGAACCATTACAGTAATCGCAGATGAGGGTCTCGACAAGACCACCACCAAGGCAATCGTTACCGGAACCGGAATTAATGAAGCCTATATTTACCGCCAATTTGATGACAAAGAAGACTTGCTGGCAAAATCATTCTCCAAACTCGACGAGGAGTTTGTAGAAAAGGTAATACAACATTTGCCGATCATGTATATTACCGCATTGGACTATGAAACCAGATGCCGGGCCTTTTTCACAGCCATTTGGAATTTTCTCTTGAAAAATCGCGAAAAATGCCTTTCCTACGTCCGCTATTATTATTCGCCTTATTTCCCGAAAAATTCTTTTGCAGAGCACCACAAAAGATTTCTTCCTGTGGTGGAAAAGTTTCGGGATGCATTCATAGACGAAGCAGATGTATGGATGATACTTAACCACATATTAAATGTCATGCTGGACTTCGCGGTAAAGGTTCACTATGACCAAATGCCAAAGGAAGATAACTACTCTGAACATGTTTTCCGTGTTGTCTTCGCTTCGATAAAGCAATATTTCAAAAGTTAAGGAGAGTTCCCATTCACATGAGAAAGATTTTATATGCGCTAAAAACAATATTTGTATGGCTGTTTGTCCTACTGGCTGTGTCGATGATGCTTTTTACCATCATTTCCTCTACCGTATTTAATCGAAATGACCGTAACCTATTCGGTTACAAAATGTATATTGTTAATTCCGACTCCATGGCAAGCACGGATTTTAATGCCGGGGATCTCATTTTGGTGAAATCCGTCAACCCCTCCTCTTTGCAGGAAGGTGACATCGTAACTTTTATTTCCCAGAACACGCATAGTTTTGGTGAAACCATCACTCATAAAATCCGTAGCCTGACCTTCGACGCACAGGGAAATCCCGGCTTCATCACTTACGGTACAACCACCAATACAGATGATGAAACCATTGTTACATATCCACAAATCATAGGTAAATATCAGGGCCATATCCCCTATCTGGGAAGATTCTTCGGCTTTTTGAAGACAACTCCCGGATATTTCTTATGCATTTTCCTTCCGTTCCTGTTGGTTATCATCAACGAGGCTGTTCGGTTCTTTAAGCTGCTTCGCAATTATAAGCAAGAGCAAACCTCCGAACTGCAGGAAGAAAAGAATAAATTATTGGAAGAATTACAGGCGTTGAAAAAGGAGATGGACGTACATAGAGCGATTTTGACCGGTTCCCGTTTCTCCGACAAAGACCCTAACAATAAACCATCCGACCCCAATTACTTTGATCGGGAATTTTATAATAATAATTCATTCAACTTCGAAGACGATGATGACTTCGAATGGCGCAGATAGGAAAGGAGGCGAGCCCGTTGTTACTATTTATATTTGGATTCCTCAGTGGTGCCTTTGTCAGCCTTTTTGTGTTTGCCCTTTGCAATGTAGGCGAACGAAATCTCTCCTCTAATGTCACCATGGACGAAGAAATACCTCCCGAGGAGAAGATACAAACACCTTAACGTATCTCTTTATATAATAACATCGTTATACCGACAATTTCTATACCATATTATAGAAATTTATAAAAATTTTATACAAAATCAAACTCTACGGAGCGTAGTAAGAATGACACAAAACCAAAGCGCGAGACGCTCGCTGCTTGTAAGCGCACTGTCGCTGCTTGCTTGCATGTCTATGCTGGCCGGCAGCACTTTCGCTTGGTTTAACCAAAGCATCACCAGTGGGAGTAATAAAATCTCCTCCGGTAGTCTGGATATGGAATTGTGGCATAGTCCCAACAATTCTTACCCGGAATATGGCTTTGACGAATCAAATTGCGAACAAGTAAGCGAGAACACACCATTATTTTTGAATATTGAGAAAAAGCCCATTCTATGGGAACCCGGTGCTACAGCCCGGGAGACTTTCCGTGTAAAAAATACCGGGTCTCTGGCGTTTAATTTTGCGTTCAGAATCAAGGCTGTAGGCACTTCGCAGACACAGGACCAGAAGAAACTTACAGATATTCTTCAAATGAAAATCAAAGAATACGAAAACAATGCCCAGGGAGAACCTATGGAAGTTTCCGGTGGTACCGATTACCAAGGCTCCCTGGCCGGTGATAACGGCGATGGCTACATATTCAAATCCACACTTCTTCCCGGAGAAGTTGCTGATTATAGTATCTCACTGGATTGGATCCCTTCAGAAAAGGACAATGCATACAATGTTCCCAATGGATTGGATGTAACCTTTGCCATTGAGCTTGTTGCCACACAATTGTCTTACGAAAGCGATTCTTTCGATGACCAGTATGATGCGAATGCACAATAACCTTTTTGCTTACAAGTACCCCGCTTTGCCCCACTCTTTTCTCCTTTTTTCTGGGTGGGGCGGCAATCAAAGAATATAAACACTTATGTTTTTTGATTGCCTTGGGCAAGCAACTCATCATTTGAAAGGGGCTACTTTATGTCTCGATTTATTAAAAAAGCATGGGGGATTATCTCTTCCTCCCTTGTGATAATTATGGTTCTATCGGCCATTTTCCTAATGGGCGTTCGATTGATGGGATATCAATGTTTTAATATCATCTCATCCAGTATGGAGCCGGAATACTGTGTAGGCGATTTGGTGTATGTAAAAAAAGTAGACCCCACCACCATTCAACCCGGTGATGTCATCACCTTTTTGGTAAACGAAAATTTGGTGATAGGGACACATCGCGTGGTACGCGTAGATTCCCAAACGCAACATTTTTATACCAAGGGAGATGCCAACGAAATCGAAGACGGGTCCCCTGTACACTTCAACAATGTGATCGGCGTATCCAAATTCTCTTTGCCTAAATTAGGATACGTTTCGGACTTTGTACAGAATCCCCCCGGCACGTATATCACTCTTGCTGTTGGACTTTTCTTTATCTTAACCGTTTTCTTGCCTGACTTTTTTCGCAAGAAAAAGGAATCCTGATTTCCAATTCCATTCCGAATCAAACGGATAAGAATTTGAAATATATCATTCATGAGTCATAGAAAGGAGAAAGAGAAATGAAATTCATGAAGAAAAAAGTATTTGTTGTGGCTGTTGCCGTAAGTTTGATTGCCATTCTTTCCATGGGAACTTTGGCATGGTTCACAGCAAAGGACGAAGTAACCAACACCTTTATGGTTGCTACTTCCACTGACGTTAACCCCGAGGATATTTTTTCTGTCAGTGTTTGGGAAAATACTCCCGATGGCGACAAGGATACAGACGGCTATGAGTACAAGGATATTCTGCCTGGCGACATCTTGAAAAAAGAAGTCAGTGTAGAAAATACCGGCTACTATGACCAGTATATCCGTGTAACTGTAACTGTCTCTGATGCACAGGCATGGATGAATGCATTGGGCGTTACCGAAGCTCCCGATTTAGATAAACTGGTTGACGGCTTCGACTACAATGCGAGCGTATGGGTTGACAACTCCAAGGAAGTGATTGGCAATGACATCGTTTATACCATGTACTACAATGGTGTGCTTGACGGAGCAGATGATGGTGATGAAACCAGTGTGGTATCTGTTTTCTCTGCTGTCAAAATCCCTCAGTCTCTGACTGTAGATCAAGCAGCGGCATTTAAAAACAACTTCGAAATCAAAGTCGTTGCTGATGCCGTTCAGACAGAAAACCTTGGTGTAGACCCCAGTCAGGGCGACGGCGCAAAAGAAGCCTTTGATGCAATCTAGTAACTAAAATTTATAGGAGGTCATTATTATGACAAAGAAAAGAAGCTCCAAGCGTGCTTTACTTCTCAGCGTATTGTCACTGTTAATGTGTACTACTATGCTGATTGGAAGCACTTTTGCTTGGTTTACAGACTCTGTTACCAGCAGTGGTAACATTATCAAATCCGGTACCTTGGACGTATCCATGGAGTGGAAAGATGCTACTGCAAACGGCAATCAACAGACATATAAGGATGCTTCTAATGGCCCTATTTTCAAAAATAACAAATGGGAACCCGGATATGTGGAAGCAAAAAATATTAAGATTAGCAATATCGGTACATTGACACTGCAATACAACTTAAACATTGCCGCAGAAGGCGATGTCAGTGAGCTGGCAGATGTAATTGATGTTTACTATGCTGAGGGCGAATTTACTCTGGCAAGCAGAGATATGAACGAACTTACCAAAGTAGGTACTCTTAGCGATATTCTTGCAGGTATGCCCGCAAATATGACCGGGGACCTTTTGGCAAGCACCTCTGACACTGTTACCATTGCTCTGAAAATGCGGGAATCTGCTGGCAATGAATATCAAGACCTTGCAATCGGTGCTGATTTCTCCGTTATTTTGATGGCAACACAGGATAATGTGGAAATGGATAGTTTTGATGAAAATTATGACAATATCGAGATTCCCGATAAAGAAATCAAGATCATTGATGGAAACACCTACCATTATCAGAACGATGGTGAAGTAGTACTTGCTTCCGTACCCTATGGTAATGTCGGCGCTTCCTTTACTGTACCGAATAACGTAACCATTCTCGGTCAAGGCGATGTTTATGACGGTGCTGTGCCCGTATTCAGCAAATCCTCTCCGATTGAGACCATTACCCTCCCTGAAGGATTAGAGGAAATTAAAGCAAGAGCCATTACCGGTGTGAAAACTCTTACTTCCATCAACTTCCCCTCTACACTGAAGGCGATTCGTTCACAGGCTTTGAGACAGACCGGTATGGATGAAATGACACTCCCTGCCAATGTTGAATTTATTGGTGACGGCGCATTTAGAGATATGGCTAACCTTACTGCAGTGACGTTTGAAGGTAATGTAGCTTTTGAAAACTACGCATTCCGTTCCTGTCCTAAATTGACCAGTATTTATCTCTTAGGCGACGATGTTACTTTCACCGGAAGCCAGTTTGCTACGCATAGCGATAACGGCGATGCTAACGGCATTACCATCTATGTAAAGAATGCAACCGTTGCAGCAAGAGTATATGCCGCTCAGACATCTGCTTACGGCTACGAAGTTAAGATTCTTAGCGACGCAACCGATGGTAGCGATGCACAAGAAGTTGTAAAGGCATCTAATAACACACAACTTGATGCAGCCATCGGTGCAGGCGCATCCACTGTAGTTCTAGGCTCCGGCAACTATATCATTCCCGATTCTGCTCAGGGAAAGACACTGACCATCGTCGGCAACGGCGATACTGTTGTCGCTACTCAGGATGATGGTTCTTACGAAGGCTGCGATTATAGCCTTGACGGAGCAAACGTAACTTTTGAAGGTATTACTATCAACACGAATAGTAGCACCTACACCGGATATGCTCGTTGTAATGGTACCTATAACAATTGTACGATCAACGGTGCCTATACATTGTACGGCGAAAGTGTGTTCAACAATTGTACCTTCAACGTTACCGGTGATGCTTACAACATTTGGACCTGGGGTGCAAAAACCGTTAAGTTTAACAATTGTACCTTCAATACTGACGGAAAATCTCTCTTGGTTTACAACCAAAGCTGTGACGTATTTGTAAACGATTGTATCTTTAATGATCGCACATATGGTACCGGATTTACTAAATCCGCCCTTGAAACCGGCGTAGATGGTGTTGGCCCTAAATACAACATCTATATCAATAACACTACAGTAAACGGTTTTGCTGAAAACGATAAGTGCGTTGGCTACAAGAATATAGTTGGAAATAAGAACTCTATTTCTAATGAGTACTTGAATATTCTTGTTGACGGTGTAGATGTTTATTAATTTTCCATTTTAATCCCTAACAATATTTATAAAAGTTTTAGGAGGTCATTATTATGACAAAGAAAAGAAGCTCCAAGCGTGCTTTGCTTCTCAGCGCTTTATCACTGTTAATGTGTACTACCATGCTGATTGGAAGCACTTTTGCTTGGTTTACAGACTCTGTTACCAGCAATGGTAACATTATTAAGTCTGGTACGCTGGATGTGACAATGCACTGGGCAGACGGAACAAAGGCCGTTCCCGCAGACGACAGTACGGAATGGACCGACGCATCCGCTGACGCAATTTTTGATTACGATAACTGGGAGCCTGGCTATACTGAGGTTCGTCATATCAGAATTAAGAACAATGGTTCTTTGGCTCTGAAATATCAGTTGAATATTGCTGCAACCGGTGAAGTATCCGACCTTGCAGATGTGATTGATGTTTACTATGCAGATCCCGCTGTTCAGGTGGCTGAGCGAGCGGATCTTAAAGATACCACAAAACTTAACACTTTGGATAAAGTGCTTGCAGGTATGAGCGAATCTGCTTCCGGCGAGCTTGAAGCTGGTAAGTCACATGTTGTAACTATCGCTTTGAAGATGCAGGAATCTGCAGGCAATGAATATCAGAATATGTCTATTGGCTCTGATTTTGCAGTTCAGTTGTTGGCAACCCAGTTAACTTCTGAATTTGATGGTTTTGACGAGCAGTATGATAAAATGGCTACCATTGACAATATGGAAGAACTCAACTCTGCTCTCGCCGCAGACTACGATCTCATTCAACTCGGTGCAAATATCACCGTAACGGAAGGCATTGTAATTCCTGCCGGCAAGACTGTTGCCGTTGACTTGGCCGGTTACACTATGAGTCAGGCAAAGGGCGACATTACCACTACTTATGCTTTGATCTTGAATAAGGGCAACTTAACTATCAAAGACAGCGTTGGCGTAGGTAAGATTAGCTTTGCTGATACTACCCCCTATACTGCAGATATTGGTTGGGCTTCCAACACAATCCGCAACGAAGGTGTACTTAACGTGAAAGGCGGTACAATCGAAAACCTTACTTCCGCAGAAGTTATGAACTTCAGTTATCCTCACGCAATTGACTGCTATCCCGGCTCTGTAACTAACGTAACCAGTGGTACCGTTAAGAGTTTGAACTACGATTCTATCCGTATGTTCTGTAACAGTACAGACAAAGCAACTACCGTGAATATTGACGGCGGTACAATCGTTAACCGTGTAAGCTTCCAGAATCCTAACAACAATACACATACTGCAGGTTATGGCGTTTTGAACATTAATGGCGGTAACTTCATTACTACAAACGACGTGAATGCAAATGTAAGATTGCTCAACTTCAGCCGTGATTATAGCAACATGAAGGCTACCGTTACGGGTGGTACTTTTGACAAAGGATTTAAGACACAAGACCTCGCATCCTGCGGTGTCAAAACATCTGACTGGGTTATTTATAACAGCGCAGATGCCGTAGTTACCACCGACAGCGAACTTCAGACTGCTCTTACAAATGGCGGTAACATCGTTCTTGGAGCAAACATTGATGCAGCTGAAACTACCTTTACTGTTCCTGCAGGTAAGACTGCAGCTCTTGATCTGAATGGCCATACCATCAGCGGTGTTGATAAGACCGAGAAGAGCTACGGTTTAATTAATGTAGGCGCTGGCGCTACCTTGACTATCAATGATTCTATCGGCAGCGGTGCTATTACCGCATCTGCAACTGTTGATAGCGGTTGGGCTCGTTATTCCTCTGTTGTTTCTAACCAACGTGGTACTGTAATTGTTAACGGTGGTACGATTGAGCACAAGGGCGGTACTTCTATGTCCTATGGCATTGACAACCTGACCAATGGTAAGGGCACCTTCGCTAAGACCATTATCAATGACGGTAATATTAAGTCAAGCTACATTGGAATTCGTCAGTTCTGTAATGGTATTGAAGCACAAAATATTGTTGAAGTTAATGGTGGCTCTATTACCGGTGCTAAGCGTTCCGTTTGGATGCAGAATCCTAGTGCAAATGCTAACACCGGCACGCTTACTATCAATGGTGGTTCCTTTAACGGCGTTGTGTTGGTAGAAAGTGATAATTTTGTGGTAACAATCGCTAACAGCTATAACATAACCGAAACTGATGCCGGAAAGGTTCTGACCGCAAAATAATTTTATAGGAGGTCATTATTATGACAAAAAAAAGAAGCACCAAGCGTGCTCTGCTCCTCAGTACATTGTCCCTGCTGCTTTGCACCACAATGCTGATTGGCTCAACCTTCGCTTGGTTCACAGACTCTGTTACCAGCAGTGGTAACATCATTACTTCCGGTACCTTGGACGTATCCATGGAATGGGCGGATGGCAAAACCGACCCTGATAATACCACTTGGAAAGACGCATCTGAAGGTGCTATCTTCGATTGCGATAATTGGGAACCCGGTTATGTGGAAGTTCGCCATATAAAAATCGAAAACAAGGGCTCTTTGGCTCTGAAATACCAGCTGAACATCGTTGCCAACGGAGAAGTTTCCGATTTGGCAGATGTAATTGATGTGTACTATGCTGATTCTGCAGTGCAGGTGACTGACCGTGCAGCTCTTGTAGATGACTCCAAACTCGGTCCTTTAACCCAGGCTTTGGCTGGCGTTTTAGACACCGCTTCGGGTAATTTGGCTCCCAACGAAGCACATATCGTAACAATTGCTCTGAAAATGCAAGAGTCTGCAGGAAATGAGTATCAAAATAAGTCCATTGGCTCTGACTTCGCGGTTCATTTGATTGCGACCCAGATGACTTCTGAGGAAGATGCATTTGACAACCTGTACGACCAAAATGCCATTCTGACAAATTCCGCAGCAGCAGCACAAGAAGCTCTTGATAATGCAGTTCCCGGCACCACCATTCAGCTGATCCCCGGTGTAAACTACGGAACTCTTTATTTGCGTCCCTCTGCAAATAATGCTGTCACAAAGGAAGTAGATTGGGTGGGTAACAACTATCGTTATGAAACTTACTCATTGTATAAGGATATCACTATTAAGGGTGCCACCGATGCAACTGTGGATGCCATTAAAATCGAAGGCGGTGTATACTACAATACTCCTCATTCCCAGTCTGCTACCTATCCCATCATGCTCAGCCTCATAGAGCTTGAAGATGTTGTTATTGATGGCGTTACATTTACCGGTAAGGGCGGCTACGATCCTCAGGGTCACGGCAATGCTATCAATCTCAGCGAGAGAAATATTAAAGTAGACGGTCTAACTCTCAAGAACTGTGTTTTGAAGAGCGATGACAACAACGCAAGACTTCTCTATAAAACCGGCGAAACCAATTTTGTGCAGACCTATACCTATGAAGGGGAAACCTATGAATTTTTGTCAGATATGAAGGACATCACGGTAACAAACTGTACCTTCGATGGCGGTTATATGGGTCTGGAACTTCGCGAAACAGAAAACTTAACCATTACAAACAATACCTTTAATGTTGCAGACAGAAACATTCTTTTACCTGTAAACAGCGGATGTTCTTACTCTGGCAGCATCACCATCAAAGGAAATGTTTCTAATATGGCAAAGGAACGTTTTGTAAGAGCAGATGGTACTGGCAGCGCTACCGTGGTTATTGCTAACAATACCCTTAACAACTACATTGGCGCGGATGAAGATTATATCAAAGTTACCAATGCCAATAACGGATGTGTAACCATTGAAAACAATACCATGACCCGTGCTTATGTCTCTTCTACCACAGAAGATCTTCGCGATGCTGTGAGCAATGCTGAAGCCGGCGAAACCGTAATTCTTTCCTCCGGTACATATACCTTCCCCTCCTCTTTTGCAGAAGGCGTTACCTTGGTCTGCGAAGAGGGTACGGTATTTGAAGGAGTATCTTCTTTGAATGTTAATGGTGGCACTGTAATCGGTGCAACATTTACCGCAACCAATGACAACAAAGCTGTCTCCGGCACAGTGAACGGTACTTTCAAAGACTGCGAGTTTAACGGCGTTGAAACCATTCGTTGGTGCTACACCTCCGCAGGTACAACGGTAGTTTTTGAAGATTGTGTAGTTAACACCACTATGCGTGGTATCCATTTTGACCAAATGGACGGAAATGTTATTTTTAGAAACTGCGAAATTAATGGCTTTAACGCATACAGCGGTTCTGGCACTATGACCTTTGAGGGTTGTACCTTTGGCCATGATGCATCTTCCTACAACGGATTAAATATCTATACCGATACCAACCTGATTGATTGCACTTTCAATTACGAGAGTGGCAACACAAACTTTATTGATATGGAAGGTACCGGCAAGACATTGACTATTACAAACTGTACGGCCACTCTTGATGGCGCAACAGTTGCTATTAACGAATTCGTTGGCGGTAGTAAACTCTCTCAAAACACTGTCGTTATTAAGTAATATTTTTAAGCCCGTTCTATCCTCTTCAGAGGATAGGCGGCAATCAAAGGATATATCATCTGTATGTATTTTTTGATTGCCGAATGGCAAAATTTAGTAAAGGAGGACATGGAATTGGGTAAAAGCAAAATGAAGTTATTTATCATAACTCTCGTCGCTATTGTTCTGACCTTTATGAGTCAGGCATCTTATGCGTACTACACAACTGCAGGAAAAGCCACCAATGTAGTGACCTCCGGCAATCTTCGACTTTTGATTCATGAAACTACTGACCAGGGGAATCCTTTTCCCCCTGAGGGAGTCTATATTATGCCCGGAGATGTAGTTTCAAAAAAAGTAACTGTGGAGAACGACTGTACTCATCCCTTTTATCTACGTGTGAAAGTAGTATATGGCATTAATTCTCAAGTTCTTCCGGTAGAAGATTGTTTTAAATTAGATATGAATGACACCGACTGGGTCTTTCACGATGGATGGTACTATTACAAAAATATAGTTTCCCCCGGTGAAACGACGCCAGCGGTGTTCTCTCATGTGGAAATCGTAGGCTCTAAAGTAGATAACAGTTATATCGGCAAAACACTGACGCTAACCGTAGAGGCACAAGCCGTGCAGAGTGAAAACAATCCTTTGACCGATAATCTAATCTACACAGCCTCCGGCTGGCCCAAATAATAAGGAGGATACAAAATGAATCTTTGGAAATATAGCGCAAGATTTTTGAGTGTGGTACTGTTTCTTTTCGTTTGTATGGCTTCTCCGTTATATGCCCTTGCCGGAAACGTAACCTATGATGGGACTGCGCAACAGTTTATTTTTGCACCGGGTAGCAATTTTTCCCCTACCGATTTATTTACGGAATTCAAGGACGTTATGCCCGGAGATAAAATAACGCAGACAATAACCGTAAAAAACACTGCTCCTGACAATGTTCGGGTAAAGATTTATTTGCGGGCAAATATCCCCGCGCAAGAGGCGGCGTCTGTGGACCTTCTTTCTCAATTAGAATTGCAGGTGCTGACCTCCCCCGGTCTTTTCGAAATCTTTCGTGATAAAGCAGCTAACACAGGACAATTAACGGATTGGGTTTGTCTGGGAGATTTTGCCTCAGGACAGGAAATGACTTTAGATACTGTTTTATCCGTACCTGTGGAAATGGACAATTCTTTTCAAGATATGTTTGGAGTGATTGAATGGGAATTTAAAGTAGAAGAGTTTCCCACCGGTAGCGGTGGCGGCGGTGGCGGATATGTTCCGCCCACTCCTACCCCCAGACCGCCCGGATCCTTTTTCCCGCCGAAGACAGGTGATAATTCCGTTTGGATCCTCTATTTGCTGATTTTGGGTGGTGGAGTTTTAGGCTTACGATTATTACTTCTAAAAAACAGAAGGGAAAAACAAAATGATTTTTCTCAAGAAACTGAAAACAATTAAAAAATTTGGGTTCTTATTAAGTTTTCTTACCCTTATGCTATGGTCTCTCTTGGGAACCGGTGCTTCCTTGGCCTGGTTTACGGATTCCTTCGCAGTGGTGGCGAATGTGTTCCACTTTGCGGACTTTGATCTCACCGTATCCCACTTGCTCCCGGATGGCCGATGGGAAAAGGTAACGGACCAAACAAAACTTTTTGATGAAAATGCTTTATATGAACCCGGATACATACAGATTGTATATTTGAAAATAGAAAATACCGGTTCTGTAGACTTTGATTATAATTCTTCAGTGCTTGTGACTGACTACACTCCCGGCACAAATGTGTACGGGCAGCAATTCCGACTGCAGGATTATTTGCGGTTTGGAGTCGTGCAAAGTGATACTTTAGCCGGGCTGAAGGAACAAACAAGACATCGGGATGCCGTGAAAAACATCGCGACACTTAAATTTTTGAACTATACTTCTGAAGACCGGAGATTGAAATCCGGCGCAGAGACATTTGTTGCGTTTATTGTGACCATGCCGGACCACGTTGATAACAATGCCAATTATCGTGACAATATGATTCCCAAGGTCGAATTGGGCGTAGTCATAAAAGCGGAGCAAATCCGAGAGTAATTTTGAAAGGAGGAATTTACTGTGAAGAAAAATCTTAAAAATTATCGTTATGTATTATTCTTTTTGGTATTTAGCCTCATCGTTTCTTGTACTCCGGCTTACGCATATTTATCCCGTGTCATCTCCACCGGTTCTAAAACACTGGAGACGGCTTGCTTTTTTACAGATATCTCTGTATGTGATGAAAACAATACTCCCGTTGATGTCGAAACATCAAAAGATGGAATCACCTCGATTGTAACCTTAGAACCAGACATCAAATATCAAATTAGCCTTTCTCCTTCTACTGAAAGTACGGCAAAAACAGGTTTCGTGTACCTTACTGCCGATATTTGCAGTAACATATTTTTTACCCCTCAATTTAAGGGAAGCGAGGACCAAGACCCTGAAAATACCGATGTTACCTCTTTTAAATTTTCTTTGAAGGTGGAGAAAAAAACGCAAGTTTCCTTTATCTCCCATTTAGGTCGCGCGGAAAACTATACGAAGTTCCTTATGGCATCTTCTGAGGAGGAATCTTCTCCTCAATTATTAGTTGACAATACTGAGTATACCCTTACTGCAACAGGAACTTCCCTATTAGAAACTCCTGCTCCGGTAACTACAACGGCACCCCCTGTAGCAACTCCTACGGCGGAGCCCTCAGCAAGTCCTACTGCACTGCCTGCAGAGACTTCGACTCCTACTGGTTCTCCTTTGCCTGCAGAAGTGTCGCCTACAGTGTCGCCTGAGAGCACACCATTGCCTTCGGACTCCTTAGAAGTACAGCCGACGGCGGCTCCGATTGAAACAGGCGAGCCTACGCCACAGCCCACCTCGGCACCTCTTCCTACAGAGGTCCCCACTGATCACCCCGAGGAGACACAGTCCCCGGATATTCCCATAGATTCACCGGTGGCGCCGGACATCACATTACCAACAATAGAATCACCCGAATCCAAAGAGGCCTCTTGAGAGGTCTCTTTTTTGTTTGTTTCTTCCCAACCTCTTTCATTTCCTTTGTGTTCTCATTGTACTTTAGGCGCAAATATGTTATGATTTATTTATCTATATTCATATGATTTAGGTAAAACGTTAAGAAAATTTATGTTTAGGAGGTTCCCTATGAACAGAGCAGAATTAAAAGCAAGAGCAAAGCAGCAAATTGCAGGAAAAATCGGTATCCTTTTTGTGATTTCATTGATCGTCGCAGCTATCTCCGGTGCGGCAAGCGGAATCCTTAGTTTTGCCGGTCCGGCTGGTTCCTTGGCGGCAACCATCATTATTACTCCAGCCTTTGCATTGAGCGTCACCCGTGTATATCTCAATCTTTTCCATGGCAAAAAACCGGAAGTTCAGGATGCCTTCAGTGGATTTGATGATTTTTGGTCTGCTTTCAAGGTACAGTTCTTGGTGGGGCTTTTCACCTTCCTTTGGTCATTATTGTTCCTCGTTCCCGGCATTATTAAGTCCTACTCCTATTCTATGTCTCTGTACATATTAGCAGAAAATAAAGAAAAACCCGCTTTGGAATGTATCCGCGAGTCCATGAGTATGACCAACGGACATAAAATGGAACTTTTCGTATTAGATTTGTCTTTCTTTGGTTGGGCTATACTGGGTATCATCACCTTTGGTATTGCTTACATCTATGTTATTCCTTATATGTCAGCAACCTACGCCAATGTGTACTATAGCCTGAAACCTGTTGTTGAACCTGTCGAAGTGCCTGAACAGGATCCCTTTGCTTATTAATTACGTTTCATAAAGGAGTTTCTGTTCCATGAAGAACTTGAAGGATTTACTTTCTTATAAAAAAACATTACTGGCAATCATCGTCTTATTGGTGCTGATGCTACTGAACGGATATGGTTCTAACCGGGCACACTTTAGCCTAAGTGCCGAGAGCATCAATCAACGGAATGAACAGGTACATACCCCTCATTTCAGTTATCCCAAGGGAGAATATGAGCTGTCTGTGGACGGCATGGGTCGTTATTTTGTATATACTGCAGACGGCAATCTCCTGCATGAGGGTAACGCAGGGACCACCACTACTTTTGTTCTGGAAAAGGACGAAAGTGATATCATCTTCTGTTGCGAGGAAACCGGTGCGTTGTATTCCTTCACCATTGTAAAAGACGGGGCCTTGTACAGTGATATTACCTTTATTGCCCTGTTTGTGGTTGCCTTCCTGGCCTTTGCCCTTTATAAAAAGAATAAAAAGGGCAGTTTGGACGACAATGATTTTTCGCAGTTGATTTTGATCGGGATTGCAGTGCTGGCAACCTTCCCTGCCTTCACCGATACCATTCTTTTTGGTCACGATTTGAATTTCCATTTATATCGAATTGAGGGTATCAAGGATGGTTTATTGGCAGGTCAGTTCCCGGTGCGTGTGCATCCCACACATAATAATGGATATGGTTACATTACCCCCGGCGTTTATCCGGAACTGTTTTTCTATATTCCCGCGATTTTCCGTATTTTAGGAATGAGCGCCATAACCGCCTATCATACATTCTTCTTATGTATTAATATTGCCACGGCGGTTGTGATGTACATTTCCGTCAAAGGAATCACAAAATCCACTTTTGCAGGTCAATTGGCCGCTATCGTTTATACTTTTTCTACCTGGCGCGTCATCAACCTGTATTATCGCGCAGCATTAGGCGAAGCACTGAGTATGATTTTCTTCCCCTTGGTGTTCTACGGACTCTACTGTATTTTAAAGGGAAATCACAAGAAATGGTGGGTTCTGACCTTAGCTTGCACCGGCATATTTATGTCCCATATCATCAGTACTGTAATGGTTGCACTGATGATCGTAACTTTCCTGATTGTGTTCTGGAAGGACTTTATTCAGAAAGAACGGTTTCTGGCATTTTTGAAAATGGGCGTAGCCACCTTGGCGTTGAACGCGTGGTTTCTGGCCGGTTTCCTAACCTACTATTTAGGTCTGGATTTGAGTATTAAATACTTCCCTGCAAATACGGAGTATTATCAGCACGCTCTGTTCCCCTCCCAGTTATTCAACCTGTTGGGAACAAGATTTGGCTACTCCTACTTGTTGGATCAAGGTGTAATGCATGATATGTCCGCTACTTTAGGCGTAGGCGTTTCCGCTTGTTTGGTGTTTATCTTCTGTTATCACTTTATGACCAAGAATCAGACTGAAGAAAAACGTTTCGCGCAAACCTGCCTATGGATGAGTTTGATTATGGTGCTGATGACCACCACCATTTTCCCCTGGAGAATCATCCAGCAAAGTCCTTTGCTGAACAGCTTTTGTGGCACAGTTCGTTTGCCCAGCCGATTCTTAAGTCCGGCAAGTGCATGTATTACCATCCTTGCCTGCATCTATGTGGCTGATATGATTAAGAACAAAAACGCACAGAAAGCAACCTTAGCCATTGTCGCTTTGGTAAGTATCTTTGCTTTTACCGTATGGGGCAGCGCTTACACCACTTCCCAAGGTCCTGTTGTGAAGAAGGGCCAAGCTGTTTCTACCAGTGGTGCTGTTGGCTTTGACAACGAATATTACATTCGCGGTACCTCCCCTTATATGCTGGAAGCGAGTAGATATGTGACCGGTGGTGGGGTACAGTTAGTAGACTACGAGAAAGACCGAACTAATGTGAATGTCACACTAAGTGGTGCTACCAAGGGCTCTTGGATCGAAGTACCCTTGCTTTGGTATCCCGGCTATCAAGCCAAAGACAATCTGGGCAACCGCTTAGAAATCATAGATGGGGATAATCATGTGCTTCGCGTTCTGTTAGAAGACGGCAGTTCACAGGTGCGTATTTCCTATATCGGTTTGTGGTATTTCCGCGTAGCTGAATTTATTAGTTTAGCGACGATTGTGTGGTTTATAATGTGGTATAAGAAATCAAAAAAAGTTCGCATATCCTCGTGATATGCGAACTTTTTGTTTGTATGAATTGTTTTATTATTCTTCCTATTTAATTTTCCATACGATATCTGCTCTTTTTGTCGGTAGACATTCTAAAGTCGATATTCTTAGGAGGAGGACAGATATCCCATGCTTCGTCTATCAGTTTTTCCAGCTGTTCCGCTGTGGGATTCTCGATACCCCTTTCCTTTGCCATCTTTCTTGCGCAATATTCAAACCAAATCGTGGTTAGTGTACTTTCACCTTCTTTGATATTTGCGTAGTCTCTTGTGAACGCTTTTTCTGCAAGGTCAAGTCTGTCAATTTTGATTGCTGTCTGCGCCATTCGAATCAGCATACGTTCTTCGTTTTGAATATTGGCAGGTAAAGATTCATACAGCGCACACGCTTTTTCATACTTGCCACAGTCATTCAGGAACTTGATATATTCCGCTGCCAACTCATAATCCACGGTGGCTGCTTTCATCTCGAACACCTTGTCGTAATAGGTTTCCGCCAGCTCCTTATTCTCCCTGTCTCTTTCAATACAGAAAAGACATCTGTATGCCCATACCGAAGGCTGAATTTCTATGGATTTTAAAAATGCTTCCTTGGCCAGTTCTGCATATTTCTCGTACTCGGGCCAACAGGATGCTTCCGGTACATAATTTTCCTCGTCCATCTTTTCATACAGCATCACGCCATAATGGAACAACATATTCCAAGACGCTTCGCCCTTGGCAAGAGCTTCTTCCATAATTTTAAGCCAAGGCTCCGATACCATCCAAGACACAGGAATTGTTGCCGGATCTTCTTCGGGCATTTTGCCTTCTGTCAAGAGCTGATACCAAGGATTCTGTTCTGGGCCTATGGTAGATTTCGGGAAGCATACGCTTTTGGGGAATTCCCCGTCCATTGTCCTTTCCAAACGGGCCTGCTCCAATGCACCCCATCCACTGGCCATATGTACGATATCTTTTTCCGTTACTTCTTTGTTTGAGAGCACCTTGAATTTGGCATCCATGGCCAACAGCGTTTCCTCGCTGAGTGCTTTCTCTACATGCTCGCCTACATATCTTGCGGCTGCGTGGTAGTCTTCCTGGTGAAGGAGCTCTTCCTCTAATTTCATGCCACCGAAACATTGGGTCCACTCAATGACTTCCCTAGCCTTAAACTTCCTATCATGAAGCTGACTGCTTGCGATACCGGATTGTATCTCCACATAATATCCTTTTCCGGGCAAGGATAACTGGTCCTGCCAATGTTTTCCTCCCTGGGTGTTGCCCCAGCAAAACATTTTTCGATATAACAAAGGAGTGGTGCCTCGTTCAAAAAAGAGGTTTCCGTCTTCTGCTGTTCCGGCCTCCCATGCACTCTTTTCTTCAGCCGGCGTTTGGAAAAAGTACTCAAATGCAAGATCCGCATTGTCAGGATAGGAAAGGTCTTTTCCCTTGAAATAGGAAAGGTAGGGCATTTTCTCATAGCCTAGACCACCTTTGCCGATACCCACTACCATGTCCGCATTGCTCATTACACGTGTGTTACCCACTTCAGGAATGGCAATGTTGGTCCACCAATAGGTAGTTTTATCCTGATCGGTAGGATTGATAAGTTTCACATGGGCGTAAAGTACCGGTGATCCCTCGGGCAGATAGAAATCCATCTGATAAAGGGCTGTTTTGGTTCGTTCAAATTCATAAAATCTGACAAAATCCTCCCCTTTATCATCCTTCAGCACCGCTGCAAATACATGATCACAGGTAAAGGGATTGTGTCCCAGGTTTCCAAAGTTCCATTCAATACCACCGGCACACCATGCATTACGAATCGCCAGGTTACCGGGCTGATAAACGGGATTGCTCATCAGCAATTCGCGATTTCTGACCTTATCGAATAAGGAATTCAGTTTTGCACCTTCCTCCGGCCAAAACTCGGCCTTCAAATATTCATTTTCCAGAACAATGGTCTTCTTTTTCAGTTGTATATGTTCTCTACCATATCTATTCTGTAATTTGTATGGCAAAAACCTCCATCTTGCACCCAACCCCTCTTTTAAGCGCTCCGGAAAATCTTCCTTGGTCTCTACTACCACCGGTTTTCGGCTGTGAAAAACCGGTAGTGTCCCTAGTCCTTCCACCGGCGCACCGGGTATGGTCATCTCCTCTATTCGCAGTGCCATAATTTTATTGTTCTCCTTGATTTTAAAGCCTTTTTTGGCCGATTTAACTTCTTTATAACATCTAAATTTTCCTTTGTCAATATGTGAAAATTGCTTAGAAAAATAGTGCAGTTTTTTAGGAAAATTTTGCTCTTTTTGGGTTGTTTTTTTGACTGAAAGTGGTATAATACTATCGTTTTTTATTATTATTAACATAGGAGATCCTCAAATGAGCCCGAAGCCTACAAATCCGCTTCATATTGGACAGCGAAACATTAAAACAGCCGTTGCTTGTTGCATCTGCGCATTACTCTATTTTCTGATAGATAGAAATCCCACTTTTGCATGTATCGGTGTTATCTTTGGAATGGGTAGCGATATGAGTAATTCCAAATTACACGGCGGCAATCGTTTCTTTGGTACCTTAATTGGTGGATTGCTGGGAATGTTTCTCTTTCGTTTATATATTATCTTCTACCCGCAAGGAGGTTTACATTTCTTCCTTTTAATACCTCTTTTTATTGGTGTGGTTTTGTTAATCCTTTTCTGTCAGTGGTTCCGATGGGTCGGTGCGGTTCAGCCCGGCGGTGTAGTTTTGTGCATCATATTATTTAATACACCGGTTGAAACTTATATCTCTTATTCCTTAAATCGTATTGTTGATACCGGTATCGGTGTATTGATTGCTTTAGCAGTCAATGCATTACTTCCAAGAGAACGTTTGGAAAAATGGTTACACAAAAAAAGCTCCTGTTAGGAGCTTTTTTTTATTTTTAAATTTCGGGTTTTTCTTCCACTGTTTCTTCCGTTCCTTCTTCAGAAACAACTTCGTCCTCTTCTATAGGCGTTCTCACTTTTGCAATCTGCGCAATAACAATTCCTTCGTCCAAATTCATCATCTTCACACCGGAGGTAATTCTGCCTAAAGTGGAAATATCCTGCATACGCAACTGTATAATGATACCTTCTGTGGTAATCATCAATAATTGGTCTTCATCTGTTACAGCCTTTACGCCGACCACATTTCCGGTCTTCTCGGTAATCTTGTAGCATTTCACACCCTTACCGCCACGATTTTGTACATGGAATTCTTCCAAGTAGGTTCTCTTTCCTAATCCGTTCTCAGAAACGATGAGGAGGGAATCGCCCTGATTATCCAGCTGCATGCCCACAATTTCATCTTCGGGAACCAGATTCATACCAATGACACCCATGGAGGTTCTGCCGGTTGCCCGTACATCCGTTTCTTTAAATCGGATACACATACCGAACTTGGTGACAAGGAAGATATGGTTGTCCTTATCTGTAATCTTTACTTCTATCAGCTCATCATCATCTCTTAAATTGATGGCCGCCAGACCATTTCTTCTTACATTAGAGAATTCCATCAGGGAGGTCTTCTTCACGGTACCATTTTTGGTTACCATAAAGAGGTTCTTGTCTTCTGTGTATTCCTCGATGGGAATCATTGCCGTTATTTTTTCACCCGGATTCAACTGAAGCAGATTGATGATCGCGGTTCCTCTGGCAGTTCTGCTGGCCTCGGGAATTTCGTATGCTTTCAGTCGATAAATTCGTCCAAAGTTGGTAAAGAAGTTCAGATAATGGTGAGTATTGGTCATCAGCAAATCTTCGATGAAGTCGTCTTCGATGGTTTGCATACCCTTGATACCCTTACCGCCTCGATTCTGGGCTCTGAAATTGTCTACTGTCATTCTCTTGATATAGCCTAAGTTGGTCTTTGCGATAACGGTTTCTCCTCTGGGAACCAGGTCTTCCATAGAGATATCGGAATCATCATAGCCAATCTGGGTACGTCTGTCATCGCCGTATCTATCAGAGATTTCTATAATTTCTTCTTTGATTACTCCCAAAAGGAGTTTTTCGTCTGCAAGAATTGCCTTCAATTCACCAATACGAAGTTCCAATTCCTTGTGTTCATTTTCCAGTTTTTCTCTTTCCAAACCGGTCAATGCTTTCAGACGCATGTCCACAATGGCTTGTGCCTGAACATCAGACAAATCAAAGCGCTCAATGAGTTTTTCTTTTGCTTCCTGGGTGGTCTTGCTACCTCTGATGATAGAGATAACTTCATCGATCACATCCAGTGCCTTCAGCAGACCTTGTAAAATATGGTCTCTTTCTTCCGCTTTGTTTAATTCATACTTGGTTCTTCTGGTAACCACATCCACCTGGTGTTTCAGGTAATGCTTCAGCATGTCCAAAAGATTCAGCACCTTGGGCTCATTATTCACCAATGCCAGCATAATTACACCAAAGGTGTCTTGCAACTGGGTATGTTTATATAATTGGTTGAGGATGACATTTGCGTTGGCATCTCTTCTCACTTCGATAACGACTCTCACACCTTCTCGGTTGGACTCGTCACGGATTTCTGTGATGCCATCTATTTTCTTTTCCTTCACCAAATCAGCAATCTTCACCACAAGATTTGCCTTGTTTACCATGTAAGGAAGTTCTGTTGCAATAATCTGGCTCTTTCCGTTGGGCAATGTCTCAATATTGGTCACTGCTCGCACGATGACTTTGCCTCGACCGGTACGGAACGCTTCTTCTGTACCTCTGGTACCGAGAATAATTCCTCCGGTAGGGAAATCGGGCGCCTTTACAACCTCCATTACCTCTTCAATGGTTGTATCGCGATTTTCTTCTACTTTATTATCAATAATTTTAACTACTGCCCCGATAATTTCCCGCAAGTTATGAGGGGGGATATTGGTGGCCATACCAACTGCAATACCGGTGGTACCGTTTGCCAACAGGTTGGGGTAACGGCTGGGTAAAACAGCAGGCTCTTTTTCCGTATCATCGAAGTTGGGTACGAAATCTACGGTATCTTTATTGATGTCAGCCAATAATTCTGTTGAAATCTTAGAAAGTCTGGCTTCGGTATAACGCATTGCCGCTGCACCATCGCCGTCCATGGAACCAAAGTTACCATGGCCATCTACCAAGGGATATCTGGTAGACCACTCCTGCGCCATGTTTACCAAGGAACCGTAAATAGAACTGTCGCCGTGAGGGTGGTATTTACCCATGGTATCACCGACAATACGCGCACTCTTACGGTGTGGTTTGTCAGGACCAACATTCAATTCTACCATGGAATACAGAATTCTTCGCTGTACCGGTTTTAAACCGTCTCTTACATCAGGCAATGCTCTGGCTGCAATAACGCTCATAGCATAGTCGATATAAAAGGTTTCCATTCTCTCTTTCAGGTCAACTTCATGAATTTTGTCTATTTCTGGCTGAATGTCAAAAATATCGTCGTTCATAGTAATCCTCTTTTCTTGTCTTAGATATCCAAATTCTTAACGAATTTTGCATTTTCTTCTATAAACTCTCTTCTGGGCTCAACTTTATCTCCCATCAGAGTAGTAAAGGTTAAATCGATTTCGGATTCCATCTCTTCATCATAATTTACACGAAGAAGGATTCTTCTTTCAGGATCCATGGTGGTCTCCCAAAGCTGCTCTGCATCCATCTCTCCCAAACCTTTGTATCGCTGAATCTTGTTGTTCTGGTCGCGGCCCACTTCTTTGAGAATATTATCTAATTCTTCATCGCTGTAGGCATACCATACTTTTTTGTTCTTCTCTAATTTATACAAAGGAGGTTTTGCTAAATACACATGTCCTTCCTTAATCAATTCCGGCATAAATCGGTAGATGAAGGTCAATAGTAATGTACTGATATGAGCACCATCCACGTCCGCATCGGTCATAAGAATGATTTTGTCATATCTAAGTTTTTCGATGTCAAAATCTTCATGGATACCGGTACCAAAAGCGGTAATCATTGCTTTGATTTCTGCATTTGCATAAATTTTATCTAGTCTCGCTTTTTCTACATTCAAAATTTTTCCGCGAAGCGGCAAAATTGCCTGCGTTGCTCTGGATCGCGCAGTTTTTGCACTTCCTCCCGCGGAATCTCCCTCTACGATATAGATTTCGCAGTTCTTAGGATCTTTGTCAGAGCAATCTGCCAATTTACCGGGAAGCCCTGATCCCTCTAAGGGGCTTTTTCTTCTGGTTAATTCCTTCGCTTTTCTTGCAGCTTCTCTTGCTCTTTGTGCTAAAATGGATTTCTCGCAGATGGTTCTTGCAATGGTAGGATTCAGTTCCAGGAAATAGGTGAGCTGTTCGCTTACAATTCCTTCTACCGCACCTCGCGCTTCGGAGTTACCTAACTTCTGCTTGGTCTGTCCTTCAAACTGAGGATCTTCTATTTTTACACTGACAATTGCAGTCAAGCCTTCTCTGATATCATCACCGGTCAGGTTTTTCTCATTATCTTTCAGGATTTTTGCTTTTCTTGCGTAATCATTTAATGTTTTTGTAATGGCATTTCTGAAACCTACCAAATGGGTACCACCCTCAGGGGTATTGATGTTATTTACAAAAGTAAACACACTTTCATTGTAGGAATCATTGTGCTGGAAGGAAACTTCCACATAAACATCATTTTTCTGTCCTTCGAAATAAAGGATATTTTCATAAAGAGGAGTTTTACTCTTATTCAGATATGTAATATATTCCTTAATACCACCTTCATAACAGTATTCTACTCTCTTTTCCTTTTTGGGCTTTTCTTCTACTGCAATTTCTTCTGCATTTTCTGCTGTTTTTTCTTCATTTGTATCTGCAGCATCTTCTTCTGCTCTCTCAAGTAATTGATTTAGAAGTTCGTCATCTGTTGTTTTAATTTCTTCTTCATTTCTGTTATCTGTGAGAATGATTCGAAGACCTTTGGTTAAAAAGGCCATTTCTCTCAATCTTCTTTTCAAAACATCAAATTCAAAAACAGTTGTTTCAGTAAAAATTGTTTCATCCGGCTGGAATGTTACCTTGGTTCCGGTTTTTTCTATAGGACAGGTACCAATTTCTTTCAGAGGATAGCAAACGATACCTTTTTCATATCTTTGTTTATAAACTTTTCCATCCTGGAAAATTTCCACTTCAAGCCAATTTGATAGTGCATTTACGACAGATGCACCTACACCATGAAGTCCGCCGGAAACTTTATAACCGCCACCGCCGAATTTTCCACCCGCATGTAAGACGGTAAATACCACTTCTACCGCAGGTTTTCCGGTCTTTTGATTGATACCTACAGGAATACCACGACCATTGTCCACGACTGTGATGGAATTACCCTCATTGATGATAACTTCAATGGTATTACAGAATCCTGCCAGGGCTTCGTCCACTGAATTGTCTACGATTTCGTATACTAAATGATGTAAACCTCTGCTGGCAGTGGTTCCAATATACATACCGGGACGCTTTCTTACAGCCTCCAATCCTTCCAACACCTGAATCTGGTCCGCTCCATATTCATGTTCCACTGTCGTGTTATTCATGTTAACTTCGCTCATTTTTTCTTATCTTTACCTTTCTTTTACAAGGGTCTTTTAACTCATACATTCTACTTTACCGTCAGTGACTTTATAAACCTTGTTTATTTTAAATCTGTCATTTACAAAATCTTCTAATCCGGTACATGTAATAATGGTTTGAATCTCTCCTATACTATCCAATAAATAATTTTGGCGATTGGAATCCAATTCTGATAAAACATCATCCAGGAGTAATACAGGAGTATCTTTTGCAATTTTTTTTACAATTTCTATTTCTGCCAGTTTTAAAGACAATGCAGCTGTTCTCTGCTGCCCCTGGGAACCAAATTTTCTGATATCTACTTCTCCTATTTGGAAACAAAAATCATCTCTGTGGGGTCCCACTGTGGTCATTTTTGCCCTAATATCTTTTTCCTGGCTCTGTCGTAATGCTTTTTCAAAATTTTCAATTTCAACATCCGGCTCATATGAAATCATTAATTCTTCTTTTCCACCGGATAATTTTTTATGTATATCTAGAATAATTTCATTCAGCTGATCTATAAAAAGCTTTCTTCTCTCTATAATCTTACTTCCGAAAGAAACCAACTGCATATCCCATATATTCAGGGTTTCTTTTAAATCATTATTCAGATACATATCCTTGAGCAGCTTATTTCTCTGGTTTACTATTTTGTTGTAATTATTTAAATTGTATAGATAAAAACTGTCTAATTGACACAATTCCATATCTACAAATCTTCTTCTTTCTGCCGGGCCATTTTTTATAATTCCTAAATCTTCCGGAGAAAAGAAAACCACATTACATAATCCTAGTAAATCAGCGGCTTTTTTTATTTTTTGGCCATCAATCGCAATTCCTTTAGACTTATTTTTCCGAAGGTGCATATCAACTCTTGTTTCTACACCTTCTTTTTCAACATAAGTTCTTATATGAGCTTCCTCTTTATTGAAATTAACGATTTCTTTATCCTTACTGCCTTTATGGGATTTTGTGGTTGCTGCCACATAAATAGCCTCCAAGATATTTGTTTTACCCTGGGCATTATCCCCATATAAAATATTTGTTCCCTTGTCAAATTCCATGGTCAGAAAATCATAATTTCTGTAATCTGCCAATTCGATTGATTTAATAATCATGAAAATTACCTTTGAATTATTTTTTATTCAATTTTTAAAACATTTCCATCAAATTCAACAATATCTCCGGCTACTAATTTCTTTCCTCTTTGAAATTCCACTTCGCCGTTGACTTTGACATATCCATCTTGAATAACAAATTTAGCTTCCACGCCGTTTTCTACATAACCGACTGCCTTAATTGCCTGTCCAAGTTTGATATAATCTTCTCTTAGTTTTAATGTTTCCATTTTTTTACCTACTTTAGCTTACTGTAGTAAAATTCACAGGAAGAATCAGATAGATATAACTTTCTTCTTCATCCTTGATAAAACAAGGTGCCTTAGAATTTACCATAAACATGGTAATTTCTTCTTCATCTATCACCTTCAAAGAATCAATTAAAAATTTAGGATTAAAACCAATCATTAAATCTTTACCGGATTTATGAATATCTATCTCTTCATTCATACTTCCAAGAGTAGAATTGATCTTTAATTCCATATTTTCATCATTGATGGAAATGATAATAGGCTTTTTATCTCCCTCTTTTACAAGAAGAGTTGCTCTATCAATACAATTCAATAGTTCTTTTTTATTAATTTTTACTTTTGTTTCATAATCACTGGAAAGCATCTGATCTATCTTGTAGTACTCTCCTTCGATTAATCTTGAAACAACTACTGTATTATCAAACTCAAATACAATATGTTTCGGATTAAAATAGATTGTTACGATACTGTCTGCATTTCCATTTAAAATTTTACTGATTTCATTTAAAGTCTTACCGGGAACAACTACTTTTTTAGGACTATAAGATTCTTTTAATTCTATTTTTCTGATGGAAACTCTAAATCCATCCAAAGAAACAACTCTCAATACATTGTTATTTATTTCAAATAATTCACCGGTCATTAATTTATTATTTTCGTTGTCAGAAATAGAAAAAATTGTTTGTCTGATAACTTCTTTTAATGTAAACTGGCTAATTCTAATACTTTCTTCTCTTTCCACTGCAGGAAGATAAGAAAAGTCCTGACCGGATTTACCGATGATATTGAATTTAGATTTTTCACAAGTGATGGTTGTTAAGTAATTACTATCTGTCTGGATGGTAATATCACTCTCAGGCAGCTTTCTTACAATTTCTAAAAAAATCTTAGCATCTAATGCTATAGCACCTCTTTCAATAATTTCACCTTCAATCACTGTTTCAATGGCAAGGTCCATATTATTAGCAGTCAAAGTGATAATACCCTTTGTAGTGTCTACCATAATGCATTCCAAAATAGACATTGTTGTTTTATTAGAAACAGCTTTTGATACGATTTGAACACCATTTAAAAGATCTGATTTAGAACAAACAATTTTCATTTTTTTACCTCCGTTTTTTGTGGCCAAAGGGGCCTTTTTACATGTAATATATAGAATAATTCAGTAGTATTATTAGTAGGGGTTGTTGATATGTGGATAACCTCCTCTATTATACCATTTTACAAGGAAAATTGCTATGGAAAACTTGTGTATATTTCCACTTTTTATGTGTATAAAAAATTAGTTATACACAACTATGAAGGAATGATTTTTTTTATAATAATTTCAATGGTCTTTTTCATATCTTCATTGCTTTCCATATAGCCCTTTATTTTGTCATATCCGTTAATAACAGTAGTATGATCTTTCTTACCAACAATACTTGATATATAAGAAAGAGAATCTTCTGTTAAAGTACGACACAGATACATAACAACCTGTCTAGGAATTACAAATTCCGCATTTCTCTTTTTAGATTTAATATCATCAGGGCTTAAGTTATAATGTTCTGCAACGGTATTTAATATGGAAGTTGAAGTTATTTCTTTGTTTTTATTGGGATAAATAACATCTTTTAGAGCTTCTTCTGCCAGTTCCTTGGTTAGTTCTACATTATTTAACTTTGCAAAAGCAATAATTTTAGTGAAAGCACCTTCTAATTCTCTAATATTTGTTTTGATATTAGATGCAATATATTGGAAAATATCTTCATCTATCTTTTTATCAATTTTTTCTGCCTGCTTTTTAAGAATAGCTACTCTTGTTTCATAATCAGGCACTTGAATATCAGCAATCAATCCCCATTCGAAACGGGACCTGAATCTTTCTTCCAGAGTAACCATATCCTTAGGAGGTTTATCGGAAGTAATAATAATTGCCTTATTAGCAGAGTGGAGGACGTTGAAGGTATGGAAAAATTCCTCCTGGGTACTTTCTTTACCGATAATGAACTGAACATCATCGATGATTAATACATCAACAGTTCTATATTTATCACGCAATTCAGACATAGAAGAGGGATTACCATGTCTAATGGAATCAATCACATCATTCGTGAAATCTTCACTGGTCACATAAAGAACCTTTTTATTAGGATTATTTTCCAAAATATAATTACCAATGGAATGAATTAAGTGAGTCTTACCTAAACCGGGACCACCGTAAATAAAAAGGGGATTATATAATTCTCCCGGTGACTCTGCTACAGCTAAGGCAGCAGAATGAGCAAAACGGTTATTACTGCCTACAACAAAAGTATCAAATTTATATTTACTGTCCAGATTAGAGTTTTCGTAATTTTCATTGAAATTTAAATTAGAAGTGGAAGGTTCACTGACAGAAAAATCATCTTTATCATTTTCCATGATAAAATTGATTTCATAATCAACACCAAACATTTCAGAAATAGTTACTTTGAAAAAATTCTTATATTTAGAAGAAATATAAGAAAGTGCGTGGTGGCTCTGTTCTTTAGATATTACGATATTGATGGTATTATCTGTAATATTATAGAAACTAAGGGGTTCCACCCAAGTTTTATAAGAAATATCGGTGATATTATACTCTTCTTTGATAGCTTCTTTGATAGCAACCCAATTTTCTCTGATTAAATCCATAACAGACCCCGCCTTATAACTATAGATATTTATAATATTTTAATATATAATAGACAATTTTTCAAATACAAGTTATCAACAGAAAAATTTTAAATAAAGAGTAAAGTTATCCACATAATGTGGAAAAGTCAGTTTATAATCACATAAAAACAAAGTTGTATGTGGAAAAATCCACATAACCACAAAAATAATAATAGAAATTTTATCCCCAAAAAACAAGGTAAAATAAGTGTTATCCACATAATAATAACATATTCATCCACATAAAAAAACAGTTATCCACAAAAAAGCATAAAAATTTATAAAAAAATGAATATTGATTATTTTTGTGGATATCTATGTGTATAACTTAATTTTTAAAAAATAAAATTTTTTTTAGAATAAAAATTCCGCATTTTTCCTTGACACAGCAAGGTTTTTCTTATACAATCAACTTGCTATTTTCCTAAAATTACGAAAATTTAGTTACCTTTATATATGAAGGTTTTAGAGAGAAGGAGGTGCCTTTCCATGAAGATGACATTTCAGCCCAAGAAGCGTTCCCACTCTAAAGTTCACGGATTTAGAGCAAGAATGAGTACTCCCGGCGGAAGAAAAGTTCTGGCAGCAAGACGCGCAAAAGGAAGAAAGAAATTATCCGCATAGGTCACAGAAATGTGACCTTTTTTTCATTAGGTTAAGAGCGGAGGAATAAATGAAATTTTCTGAAAGCTTAAAAAAGAATCAACAGTTCCAATTTGTTTATAAGTACGGAAAATCATATGCAAACAAGTATCTTGTGATGTATATCAAGGAAAATGGCTTAGGTACAAACAGAATTGGGATCAGTGTGAGTAAAAAAGTGGGTAACAGTGTTGTAAGACACCGAATAACAAGACTGATACGAGAAAGTTACCGATTACATGAAGCAGTGTTTAATAGTGGTTTAGACATTGTAGTCGTTGCAAGGCCGGCAGTAGCATCGGTGGGATACGGAGAAGTAGAAAGTGCGCTACTACACCTTGGAAAGCTTCATCAAATTATAAAAGTATATCTTTATTTAGACGAAAAATGAAAAAAGTTTTAATTGTATTGATCAGATGGTATCAAAAATACATTTCTCCTATGAAAAAGACGAAATGTCCCTATATACCCAGTTGTTCCCAATATGGATTGGAAGCAATCGAAAAATATGGGGCAATAAAAGGTGGCATATTGGCTATTTGGAGAATACTTCGATGTAACCCCTTCTCGAAAGGCGGTTATGATCCGGTACCCTGATACACAGAATGGAGGATAAATGAATTTCATTTTAATGACACAAACCGGAGGATTTTTAGGTCCTATTGCAAAATTATTAGGACTTATTATGAACGGTATTTTCTATGTGATAGACCTGATTGGAATTCCAAATGTAGGTCTGGCAATTATTCTTTTTACAATCGTTGTCAATGTACTTATGTTGCCGCTTACCGTGAAGCAGCAAAAATTCTCTAAATTGTCTGCAAAAATGAATCCTGAACTTCAGGCAATTCAGGCAAAGTACAAGAATAAAAAAGACAATGATTCCATGATGGCACAGAATCAGGAGATTCAGGCAGTTTACGCGAAATATGGAGTTTCTCCCAGCGGTAGCTGCGTACAGTTGTTGATTCAGATGCCCATCCTTTTTGCATTGTACCGTGTAATTTATGCAATTCCGGCATATGTAAGTAAAATTGGTGATACATTTAGAGTGCTGGCAGAAAAAATTATCAGCGTGGATAAAGGAGCTTTTCTTCAGAATCCTACAGGAATTGCTGAAGAAAGTATTAAATCCATTACCAGCACGGTTTCAATGTATGGAAAAAGTATGTCAGGTGAGAACTTATCCAATGGTATCATAGATGTACTTAACAGACTATCATCCTCGGATTTGGCAATTGTTGCAGATCACTATGAATTAAATGCTTTGACCTTTGGGGATAAATTGATTTTAGGTAGTGAGGGATTAATCAATACTTATAACAATTTTCTGGGATTAAACATCGGTGATTCTCCTATGGTATTGATCAAGGCAGGTATTGCAGCCGGTACATGGGGAATTGTAATTGGTGCTGTTTTGATTCCTATTCTTTCTGCAGTGACACAGTGGATTAGCGTGAAACTGATGCCTCAGCAGCCTCAGAATGGCAATGATCAGGCGAACTCTATGGCAAATTCTATGAAGACCATGAATAAGATTATGCCTTTGATGTCTGCATGGTTTTGTTTCTCATTGCCTGCAGGTATGGGCCTTTATTGGGTAGCCGGAAGTGTGATCAGAAGCATCCAGCAGGTAGTGATCAATAAGAACATCGATAAGATGGACTTTGATGAGTTGATTAAGAAAAATAGTGTGAAAAGCGCTAAAAAGATGGAAAAGATGAAAGAGCGCCAGGAAATGATGAATGCTTATGCGAATATGAAGACAAAGAATATTCAAAGTACAGCATCTGCATATTCCGAGAAAGCAAATGCATCTGAAGAGGCAGCAACCAGACCTGTCAGCCAGGCAAAGCCCGGCAGTATGATGGCGAAGGCAAATATGGTAAGAGATTATAATCAGAAGAATAATCAAAATTAAATAAGGAGAAAAGTATGGAATTTATTGAAGTATCAGCAAAATCAATCGAAGAAGCAATCACAGACGCTTGCCAGAAATTAGGTATTACCAGCGATAGATTAGAATATGAAGTAATTGATGAAGGTTCTTCAGGATTTTTAGGATTGGGAGCAAAACCTGTTATTATCAAAGCGTCCGCAAAAAAAGAAAAAGGTGATGTTACAGAAGTTGCAAAAGAATTCTTAAAAGAAGTATTTGCTGCAATGGAAATGGAAGTTGTTGTATCTGTTACTTTCGACGAAGAAGAGAAGGCAATGGATGTAAACTTAGAAGGTGAGGATATGGGTGTTCTGATTGGTAAGAGAGGACAGACATTGGATTCCCTTCAGTATCTTGTATCTTTAGTAGTAAATAAGGGTGTATCCGATTACATTCGTGTAAAGGTTGATACAGAGAACTACAGACAAAGACGTAAAGATACACTGGAAAACCTGGCAAAGAATATTGCATACAAGGTAAAGAGAACAAAGAGAGCGGTTACTTTGGAACCCATGAATCCCTATGAGAGAAGAATTATTCATTCGGCTTTGCAGGGTGATAAATACGTTACCACTCACAGTGAGGGCGAGGAGCCTTTCAGAAGAGTTGTTGTAACTTTGCAAAAATAACTTTTAATGAAGGGCTGTTGCAATTATAATGATTGTAACAGCCTTTTTTGTACATTTATGGAATAGTGAAAAGGTTTCTAAAGACATAAAAAGGAAATCATTATGTTGAAAAAAGATACAATTGCAGCAATAGCAACCGGACTTACAGATTCCGGCATCGGAATTATTAGAATCAGTGGCCCCGAAGCAGTTTTAGTGGGGGACCGCTTATTTCGGTTGCCCTCCGGAAAAAAGGCACTGGAGCAACTACCAAGCCATATGCTGCAATATGGGTTTGTGGTGGATGAAAATACAGAAGATAAAACATCATGGAAAAATCATATCCTAGATGAAGTGATGGCGGTTGTGATGAAAGCGCCCAGAAGTTTTACGGGAGAAGATACCGTAGAAATACATTGTCATGGTGGATTATTGGTGTTGCAGAAGGTATTGGAATGTGCCATATTAAATGGTGCCCGTCTGGCGGAGCCGGGAGAGTTTTCCAAGAGATCCTTTTTAAATGGTAAAATGGATTTGGCAAAAGCGGAAGCGGTGATTGATTTGATTCATTCCCAAAACGAATTTGCCCATAAATCAGCAGTGAATCAGCTGAAAGGTATGCTTTCTGAGCAGGTAAAGAATCTAAGAAGCGATATATTATATGAACTGGCTTATATAGAAGCAGCATTAGATGACCCGGAACATATTAGTTTAGAGGGTTATAACGAAAAATTATCCGAAAAAGTAGATGATATTAGCAATCGTCTAAAAAAATTAATTGCAACAGCGGACAATGGTAAGCTGATGAAGGAAGGTATTTCCACGGTTATTGTGGGCAAACCCAATGCAGGAAAATCTTCTTTGCTAAATGCACTTTTGGGACAGGAACGGGCGATTGTTACAGATATTGCAGGAACCACCAGAGATGTGCTGGAGGAAACCATACGACTGCAAGGAATCGGACTTAATATTATTGATACAGCGGGCATTCGTACCACAGATGATGTAGTGGAAAAAATTGGCGTAGAAAAAGCAAAGAAATATGCCGGTGACGCGGATTTAATCTTGTATGTGGTAGATGCGTCTGTAGATTTGGATGAAAGTGATCGGGAGATTATCTCGTTAATCAAAGATAAAAAAGCCATTGTTTTATTGAATAAAACAGATTTAACCGTAAAAGTGAATGAGCATGATTTAGAAGATTATTTAAAGGCGGATGGATGCCTGCAAACAAAGGTGATTCGGACTTCTATCACAGAAAATATAGGAATAGAAGTGTTGGAAGAAACCATCAAAGAAATGTTCTTCCGCGGACAAATCAATATGAATCATGAAGTTGTGATTACCAGTTTGCGTCATAAGCAGGCCTTGATGGAAGCTTTGGAAAGCATGACTATGGTAAAAACATCCTTAGAAAACGAGATGCCGGAGGATTTTTATTCCATTGACTTAATGAGCGCCTATGCGTCCTTGGGTCATATTATCGGCGAAGAAGTGGACGATGATTTAGTACAGGAGATTTTTTCTAAATTCTGTATGGGAAAATAAAACGTAAGAAAGGCATGAAGGTATGTCAGAGATTCGAGAAAAAGTAGATGTATGTGTGGTTGGTGCGGGACATGCCGGATGTGAGGCTGCTCTTGCTTGTGCCAGACTTGGGTTAGAAACGGTAATTTTTACAGTCAGCGTAGACAGTATTGCGCTGATGCCCTGTAATCCGAATATTGGTGGTACCAGCAAAGGACATTTGGTGAGAGAACTGGATGCCCTTGGTGGCGAAATGGGTAAAAACATAGATAAGACCTTTATTCAGTCCAAGATGCTGAATGTATCCAAAGGACCTGCAGTACATTCCCTGCGCGCCCAAGCAGACAAAGCAGATTATACCAGAGAAATGAGAAAAGTTCTGGAAAATCAGGACCATTTGACCATTAAGCAGGCAGAAGTGTGCGATTTATTATGGGAAGACATGCCTGACAATAAAAAGAAAATTACAGGTGTTAAGATTTACACCGGGACCATATATGAATGCAAAGCAGTGATTTTATGTACCGGAACATATCTGCGCGCCAGATGTCTCTGCGGAGAGGCAATTACTTATACCGGACCCAATGGATTGCAGGCAGCCACCCATTTAACGGATTCCCTAAAGGAATTAGGTGTGGAGATGAATCGTTTCAAAACCGGAACGCCTGCCAGAATGGACAAGAGAAGTATTGATTTTTCAAAAATGGAAGAGCAGTTCGGTGACGGTAAAGTGGTTCCTTTTTCTTACTCTACGGACCCGGCATCCATTCAGAAAGAGCAGGTATCTTGCTGGTTGACCTATACCAATGAGGAAACACACGATATTATTCGTGCTAATTTGGACAGATCCCCGATTTACGCAGGAATCATAGAAGGTACAGGACCCAGATATTGCCCTTCCATCGAAGATAAAGTGGTGAAGTTCTCTGATAAAGAGCGCCATCAGGTATTTTTGGAGCCGGAGGGCTTACACACCAATGAAATGTATGTCAGCGGTATGTCATCCTCTTTGCCGGAAGATGTACAAGTACGTATGTATCGGACTGTGCCCGGTCTGGAAAATTGTAAAATTGTCCGCAATGCTTATGCCATAGAATATGATTGCATTAATGCCCGTCAGCTGGGAGCAACCTTGGAATTCCTGGATATTAAAGGTTTGTTTAGCGCCGGTCAGTTCAATGGAAGCAGCGGGTATGAAGAGGCGGCAGCGCAGGGCTTGGTGGCAGGAATCAATGCAGCAATGTCAATTTATCATCGGGAGCCCCTGATACTAGACCGCTCTGAGAGTTATATCGGTGTTTTGATTGATGATTTGGTAACCAAGGAAAACCGAGAACCCTACCGTATGATGACGTCTCGAGCAGAATATCGTTTGCTTCTTCGTCAGGATAACGCAGATATAAGACTTCGCAAAAAAGGATATGAAGTTGGCCTGATATCCGACGAACAGTATCAGGCACTTCTTGAAAAAGAACGATTGATACAGGCAGAGATTGCCCGGTTAAAGGCTACGAATGTGGGTGCCAATAAAGAAATTCAAGAATTTTTGATTGCGCATGATAGCGCTACCCTAAAAACGGCGGCTTCTATGGCGGAACTGATCTGCAGACCGGAACTATCTTATGAGTGTTTGAAAGAGATTGACAAAGAAAGAGAAGCCTTCTCTATGGAACTTTGTGGCAAACCAAGCTTGCCCGAAGAGGTGATAGAGCAGGTAGAAATCGAAGTCAAGTATGAAGGCTATATCATTAGACAGCGGAGACAGGTAGAACAGTACAAAAAAATGGAAGAAAAGAAGATTCCGGAAGACATCGATTATGATTTGGTGCCTTCACTCCGACTGGAAGCAAGACAGAAGCTAAAAAGTTTCCGACCCGCCTCTATCGGGCAGGCCTCCCGTATATCCGGTGTTTCCCCTGCGGATATTTCCGTGTTGCTGGTATATTTAGAACATTAATCAAAAGGAGTTATCCTGTGAGCAAGTACAATACAGAAACTTTTGAAAATGATATGCGCTCGCTTGGCGTAACATTAACAGAAAGCCAAGTGGAACAGTTCCTTCGTTACTATGAACTGCTGGTGGAATGGAATCAGGTGATGAATCTAACTGCCATTACAGAATATGACGAGGTGATGAAAAAACACTTCGTGGACAGTGCATCCCTGATAAAAGCATTTGATGTTTCGAGGTCATTGTCCGTTATTGATGTGGGAACCGGCGCCGGATTTCCCGGATTGGCGTTAAAAATTGCATATCCTCAGTTAAAGGTGACATTATTAGATTCCCTGAACAAAAGGGTTTCTTTCCTGAATGCAATCATCGATGAATTGGGACTTAGTGATGTAGAAACCATTCATGGACGTGCAGAAGATTTCGCGAAACCTGGAAAATTAAGAGAAAAATTTGACCTATGCGTTTCCAGAGCAGTTGCAAATCTTTCTACTTTATCTGAATATTGCCTGCCCTATGTAAAAGTAGGGGGATACTTCGTGCCGTATAAGTCAGAGAAATTAACACAGGAATTGACGGAAGCCACCCATGCACTGCAAATACTTGGTGGCAAGGTGGAGAAACAGGTGGAGTTCAAACTACCTGAGACAGATATTTATAGAAATTTAGTGGTAATTAAGAAGGAAAAAGCCACTCCCGGAAAGTATCCTAGAAAAGCAGGTTTGCCCGCAAAAGAACCGATATAACGATAATCTATATACGATATAACGGATGTCTGATACACAAGAAGTTATCGAATTAGAAAGAAACAGAAAGTATATGGTAAATTGAAGATGGATTATAAGATAACATTAGAAGATGTAAGAAGTAAATTTGCAGATGACCGATTTGCAACAGAAAACGGTGCTGTAATCGAGGAAATCGGCGATCACACTGCCACCTGCAGTTTGAATATTACAGATTCGCATCGTAATGCTATGGGCGCAGTAATGGGTGGAACATATTTTATGTTAGCGGATTTCACTTTTGCCGTAGCAGCAAACGCAGAAAAGATGGGGTGCGTAACATTACATGCTGACATTTCTTTTTTGGGAACAGCGAAAGGAAATAAACTTATTGCAAAAGCATCCTGTTTAAAAGATGGAAAAACCACGGTGTGCTACCGTGTGGATGTAATGGATGAATTAGGAAATCTAACATCAACAGTGACAATCACAGGATTCCGCGTGGGCTAAAGTGTTCGAAAGAGTGATTTAAAGTTAAAGGGTATTCATTAAAAATCTATATGTTGTATCAGGGTATGAATAGAAGCAAGGAATGTTTCACGTGAAACATTCCTTGTCATTCTAATAGGTAATACAAGATAATGTTTCACGTGAAACAATTTATCCCAAGATGTTGTAAATATTTCCGTGAAACATTTGGAAAATTCAGCGTGAAACAAGTAAATATAGATAATATACAAACAAATGAAGGACTATATATAGTGCCTATAGAAAAAAGTAATTTTACTATAAAATATTATGGCTATCCAGAAAGAATAATGCTATAATGTAAAGGCTACATAAAGGAAGGTGACATTATGGGAAAAACAATTGCAGTGGCAAACCAAAAAGGTGGCGTTGGTAAAACCACCACTTCTATAAATTTAGCTGCATCACTTGCCGAACTTGGAAAGAAAGTATTGGTTATCGATACGGATCCCCAAGGAAACACAACGAGTGGTCTTGGAATTGATAAAAATAATTTAGATAATACCCTGTATGAATTGATGTTAGGGGAATGCTCCATCAGTGATTGTATCTATCAGGGAGCCATGGAAGGTGTGCAAGTAATCCCTGCCAATGTAAATTTAGCGGCTGCCGAGATAGAATTAATTGGCGTAGAAAAGAAGGAATATATCTTAAAGGACGAGGTGGATTATATTAAGGAAGATTATGACTACATAATCATTGACTGCCCTCCTTCCTTAAATATGTTAACCATTAACTCTATGACCACAGCGGACAGTGTATTGGTGCCGATCCAGTGTGAATATTATGCGTTGGAGGGATTAAGCCAGTTGATACATACCATAAATCTGGTCAAAGAGAGATTAAATCCGGATTTGTACATGGAGGGCGTGGTATTTACGATGTATGATGCCAGAACAAATCTCTCCATGCAGGTAGTAGAAAACGTGAAACAAAACCTGAATCAAAAGGTGTATAATACTTTGATTCCGAGAAATATTCGATTGGCAGAAGCCCCCAGTTTTGGTTTACCTATCAACCTATACGATTCTAAATCAGCGGGTGCAGAGGCATATAAAAATTTGGCACAAGAAGTGATAGAGAACAACTAGGAAAGAGGAAAATTATGGCTACAAAAGCAGGAAGAGGGTTAGGAAAAGGTCTGGATTCATTGATTCCCAATATGGTTGGGGAAGCGAAACCGAAGACGGATGTATCCAAAAAGCCGGTTGAACCCGCAGCAGAAGAAATCAAAAAACCGGATTCAGTAGTGAAAATTACGAAGGTTGAGCCCAATAGAAAGCAGCCACGAAAGAATTTTGACGAAGATGCATTGCAGGAACTGGCAGATTCCATTAAACAGTTTGGTCTTCTTCAGCCCATTTTGGTGCAGGACAGAAAGGACCACTATGAAATTATTGCCGGCGAGCGTCGTTGGAGAGCTGCCAAATTGGCAGGATTGAAGGAAGTTCCAGTAATTATCCGCGACTATTCTGAGCAGGAAATTGCAGAAATCTCTCTGATTGAGAATATTCAACGAGAAGATTTGAATCCCATCGAAGAAGCCCAGGCTTACAAGCGACTGCTTACCGAGTTTCACATGAAACAGGATGAAGTGGCAGAAAGAGTTTCTAAGAGTCGTACTGCTATCACAAATTCCGTAAGATTATTGAAGTTATGCGATGCTGTTCAGGAAATGGTGATTGATGATAAGATTTCAACTGGACATGCACGCGCTTTGTTGGCAATTGATGACAAGGATGAACAGTACAATATTGCGCAAAGAGTATTTGACGAAAAGATGAGCGTTCGCGAGGTGGAAAAGCTTGTTAAAAATTTAAACAAGCCCGGAAAACCTAAAAAACCTGAGACAAATACCACGTTGGAAGCAATTTATCAGGATTTAGAAGAAAAAATGAAGCAGAAACTCAGTACCAAAGTTTCCATTAAACCTAAGGGTGACGGATCAGGAAAGATAGAGATAGAATTCTATAATCACGAAGATCTGGATAGAATCTTTGATTCGATAAGAAACTAAGGGAAGGAAACGGAGAAGATGGAGACATTATTTAATGTAAGTCCGGATATGCTAATGATTGGCATGCTGGTACTGGCTGTTTTGTTGATGACAACCATTGTTCTGTTAATTGTGCAATTGTCTAACACTTCCAGAATGAAGCATCGTCTGAAAAGATTTATGACCGGAAGAAGCGGTCAGAATCTGGAAGAAGCAGTGGTTAGAGCAATAGAAGATATTTCCTTGTTGAAGGAAGCAACCGAAAAAAACAGAAAAGAGCTGAAGGACCAGAGAAGAAGGCTACAGGGTACCTATCAAAAATTAGGATTGGTAAAATATGACGCTTTCCAGCAGATGGGCGGACAATTGAGTTTCTGTTTGGTTTTGTTGGATGAGAATAACTGTGGTTATATTATGAACTCTGTACATAGTACGGAAGGTTGCTATTCCTATGCAAAAGAGGTTCGAAACGGTAAATGTAAAATGGATTTGAGTAAAGAGGAATCCGAAGCTATGGCAATGGCCATGAATAGCAACAAACAACAATAAAACAAACATATGTTCGACAGCAGGAGGAACAATCATGATAGATATTAAATTTTTAAGAGAAAATCCCGAATTGGTGAAAGAAAACATCAAAAAGAAGTTCCAGGATGCCAAATTACCATTGGTTGACGAGGTAATAGAGCTGGATGCACAGGTGAGAGCAGTAAAGCAGGAAGGTGACGACTTGCGCGCTGCAAAAAATAAGATTTCCAAGGAAATCGGCGGTTTGATGGCGCAGGGCAAGAAGGAAGAGGCCGAAGCCAAGAAAGCAGAAGTGGCAGCAAGTGCAAAGAGATTGGCAGAATTAGAAGCCATCGAACCTGAGTTGCAGGAAAAAATCAAGAAAATCATGATGACCATCCCCAATATCATTGATCCTTCCGTTCCCATCGGTAAGGATGACAATGAAAATGTGGAGATTCAGAAATATGGCGAACCGGTAGTTCCTGCTTTTGAGGTGCCCTATCACGCAGATATCTTGAATAGCATCAGCGGATTGGACAAGGATGCGGCAGGACGCACCAGTGGTAACGGATTCTACTATCTTATGGGAGATGCGGCAAGAATCCATTCTGCAATGATTAGTTACGCAAGAGATTTTATGATTGAGAAGGGATTCACTTACTGTATCCCTCCGTTCATGATTAGAAGTAATGTGGTAACCGGCGTTATGAGTTTCGCAGAAATGGAAGCCATGATGTACAAAATTGAGGGCGAAGACCTGTATTTGATCGGTACCAGTGAGCATTCCATGATTGGAAAGTTCCAGGGACAGATTGTAGAAGAGAAAAATCTGCCCATCAGCATGACTTCCTACTCTCCTTGCTTTAGAAAGGAAGTAGGTTCCCATGGTATCGAGGAAAGAGGCGTTTACCGCGTGCACCAGTTTGAGAAGCAGGAAATGGTAGTATTATGCAAACCAGAGGATTCCATGGAATGGTACAATAAGATGTGGGCTTATACGGTAGAATTCTTCCGCAGCCTGGATATTCCTGTTCGTACACTGGAATGCTGTAGCGGTGACTTGGCGGATTTGAAGGTGAAGTCCTGTGACGTGGAGGCGTGGAGCCCCAGACAGCAGAAATACTTCGAAGTTGGATCCTGCTCTACTTTGGGCGATGCGCAGGCAAGACGTTTGGGCATTCGTACCAAGGGCGAAAATGGTACTTACTATGTGCATACATTAAATAACACAGTATTGGCAACTCCCAGAGGATTGATTGCATTTTTGGAAAACAATGTGAATGAAGACGGTTCCATCAATATTCCTGAGGCGCTTCGTCCTTATATGGGCGGCAAGGAAAAAATTGTTCCTTCCAAATAAACAATGTTGACGAAAAATAATAGGAGGTGAAATTCTTGCATAAGTTCATGCGCTCCATAGGTTTCAGCAAAATAGAGAGCCGTAAGAAACTACAGGAGCTTCTTACAGAGGTTGTAGTCAATTCTGACAGGCGCGCAATTGCAACCAATCAGGACAATCTGATGTTGGGAGAATTTTGCAAGGATTTTGCACCCGGATTAGGGATTGCGGTTTGTGGTGGTTTCGATGAAGAGGAAAAGTTTACCTACGAGTACTACTATCCTTATTTGACCGGCGTGGGTGTCACTTCTACGGAGGACATAACCGTAGAGCGACATGCCGAAAAAGATTCCTATGCCGGTGTCTGTGACGACATCAATGCCGGCATCACATTAATATTCTTTGTAAAAGACAGTTTGCCTTACGTAAAGGCACAGGCCACCGGAAAATTGCCCATTGTAGGAACAACCCTAACCCTTTCCGGACTATCGGTACAGGGGACGGTACTATTGCCTTTATATAAGGAAGAGAAGCAGTTGAATACAGTCCGTCAAAGTCGCCAAGAGCGGAAGAATCTGCTTGCTGCAGCCAGACAGGGAGACGAGGAAGCCATCGAGACCCTGACAACGGACGACATGGATACCTATAACCTGATTCATAAGCGGGCTCGCCGGGAGGATGTGTTCCAAATTGTGGACACATACTTTATGCCCTACGGTGTAGAATGCGACCAGTATTCTATTTTGGGTGAAATCGTGGCAGTCAGAATATTGTCCAATGAGATTACCGGTGAGAATGTTTATGTGCTGACCATCAGCTGTAATGAATTGACTTTTGATATTGCCATCAATATAATGGATTTGATGGGGGAGCCCCAGGTAGGCAGAAGATTTAAAGGAATCATCTGGTTGCAGGGACATATCAATTTTCCTGAGAATATGTAACAAAAGTTACTGTTCATAAATGCCGCTTTAGTTAAATGGATATAACAAGCCCCTCCTAAGGGCTAGTTGAGGGTTCGATTCCCCCAAGCGGTGCTAAAAATATACCGAAAATACTTGGGTTGCCGGTATTTTCGGTTTTTTTATGAGGTGCAGGCGTGAAACAATTTTATCGCTATTTAAATGAATCATTGACATCGGTATTGCCCATATCCGCTATCGTGCTGCTGCTGAGTATCAGTGTGGCTTCTCTACATAATGGTGTGCTGGTGCAATTTTTGTTTGGTACAATTCTTTTGATTTTAGGTATGGGGTTTTTTACCATAGGTTCCGGTATTTCTATGCAACCCTTAGGGGAGGGTATTGGTGCCCAAATTGGAAAATCCAAGAGATGGGTGCTGCCGTTGTTTGTCAGTTTTCTTTTGGGAGCAATTATTACCATTGCGGAACCGGATTTACAGGTTTTAGCGGAGCAGGTGCCTACCATTCCCAATATGGTCCTAATTTTGTGCGTGGCTGTGGGCGTGGGTATTTTTCTGGTGATTGCCACGGTGCGCGTGCGCAAGGCAATCCCGTTGTCGTTGCTTTTGCTGATTTTTTATGGTGGTGTGATAGGGCTGGCCTTTTTTGTGCCGGACACCTTTATTCCCACGGCTTTTGACTCCGGCGGTGTAACCACAGGCCCCATTACGGTTCCGTTTATTATGGCGCTTGGTGCAGGTATGGCATCTGTAGGTAAAAACAAGCATTCAGGAGAGGACAGTTTTGGTCTGGTCTCTTTGTGTAGCATTGGCCCCATCCTTTCTGTTTTGATACTGAGTATCTGCTTCAAACCGGAGGCAGAGACGACACAGGCAGTCATTGCCGTAACAGATAATACAAAGGACGCGTTTGCGCAGTTTTTATATTCGCTTCCTCATTACTGTGAGGAAGTAATGGTGGCATTTGTGCCAATTGTCCTCGTGTTTGTAATTTATCAGGTGATTTTCCGCCGTTTCCATCGGACACAGTTGATTCGTATTGCCGTCGGTTTGGTATACACATATCTGGGATTGGTATTATTCTTGACAGGTGCCAATGTGGGATTCATGCCGGCAGGACGATTGCTGGGTGCCGCCATTGCAGGCGGTGCTTATAAATATTTACTGATACCCGTAGGTATGTTGATGGGTTACTTTGTAGTATCGGCAGAGCCGGCCGTACATTCTCTGAAAAGACAGGTAGAGGAAGTGACCAATGGCGCCATTTCACAAAAATCCATTGGCAACGCACTTTCTATCGGTGTGGCAGTGTCTGTTGGAATTGCCATGTTACGAATTTTGACGGGAATTTCTATCTTGCCGTTTTTGATTGTGGGATATGCGGTTTCCCTGATTATTACCTTTTTTGTTCCCCATATTTATACCGGTATCGCATTTGACTCCGGTGGTGTGGCCAGCGGACCTATGACCACCACCTTTATGCTCCCCTTTGCAGTGGGTGCGTGTGAAGTGTTGGGCGGAAATGTAATGACAGACGCGTTCGGTATCGTAGCAATGATTGCAATGACACCACTGATTACGATTCAGGTATTGGGGTTGTACGGAAGAATCAAGCAAAAGAAACGGATACAGCGAGTACAGAGCGAACTCTTGTTAATAGAGGACGATATTATCTTTTATGATGAGGAGGTGCGCGCATGAGCAAGGCAGATACCAACCGGATGATGTTCCTTGTGTCCATTGTGGCGCGAGGAAAAGGCAAGCGATACATCAATATGGTCGCAGAGAAAAATATCCGTATGAACTTACAGAGTGTAGGGCATGGGACGGCGACCTCCGAAATGATGGATATCTTAGGATTGGGTACCAATGACAAAGATGTGGTCATCAGTGTAGCCACACAAAAAGATGTAAGCGCACTGTTGTCTGAATTGACAAAGAATTTGGAAGGAAGTGTTCGCTATGGCGGATTACTTATGGTAACGAAGCTGTCGGCAATCAATCGTCTGGCGGCGGAAGTGATTCTCCGGTCCCGAACGGAAAGCGCTGAAAAGGAGGAAACTCGTATGACAAAAGGAGAAGGAAAATTTAACCTCATATTGATAGCGGTAAACGAAGGCTTTGCGGATGATGTAATGAAAACGGCAAAGAAAGCCGGTGCTACCGGCGGAACGGTGATACGTGCCAGACAGGTAGGTGCAGAGCTTTTGGAGCAATTTGAAGAGGCAGATTTACAGGAGGAGAAAGAAATTATAACAATTCTTTCTCCGACGGCAACCAGCGGGCACATTATCAGCGCCGTAAATGAAGAGTTTGGCTTGCGATCCGCAGCAAAGGGCGTGGTTTGTGCCGTTCCCGTGGAAAGAGCGCTGAAGATATAATGATGGTGTGGATAAAGAACAAAAAAGGAAATCCAAGAAAATACGTCCTGAGAATGCTTTGTCTGATTCTGCTTTTTTGTGTGGGGTGTAATGACAAAGACAGCGAGATCCTAATAGAAAGAGAGGATTTGCCTGTGACTGTATTTGAGGAAGCCCAATGGGAGAGCATCCATAACGAGAGTGAAATTGCAGCAGAGACTGAGGACGGGGTGGAAATCCGGGGCATCACAGAGACAAGAGAAGTGTCCCTGGAAAAATTTCTTCAAACGGCGATGGCCCCTGTGGGAAAAACCATGTACGTATGGGGTGGTGGCTGGAATGAAGAGGATACCGGAGCCGGTATTCCCGCCATGTCTATTGGCGTCAGCGCCAGATGGGAAGAATTTGCCGGGCAACAAAAAGAAAATTACCGGTTTGAGGACACCAAGTATCAGATCAACGACGGGCTGGATTGTTCCGGTTATATCGGCTGGTTGGTTTACAATGTGTTTGAAAAAGAGAATTCCACAGATAGTGCGGATGGATATGTGTTTTCGTCTACAGAGATGGCGGAAAAATTTGCAGCAATGGGGTGGGGAGAATGTCTTCCCGACGATGACAAATCCTGGCAACCGGGAGATGTCTGTAGCATGCCCGGGCACGTGTGGCTGTCTTTGGGGACTTGTGAAGACGGGTCCGTGTTACTGGTGCATTCCAGTCCGCCGGGCGTACGGCTTTGCGGTACACGATTGCCTACCGGTGAAAGAAGTGACGCCATTCGATTGGCAGAGCAGTATATGCAGGAGCATTATCCCGAATGGTACGCGAAATACCCTGCCTGTGATGTGAGTTATAACTATTTGACGAAGTCAAAAGTATTTCGCTGGAACGAAGAGACTGTGACCGATCAGGAAAATGTGGCAGGGATGTCTCCTAAGGAAGTGATGAAGAGGATTTTGCCCTGAAAAAAGCACCCGAGCGGGTGCTTTTTTGATTCATAGGAAGTGCCTATGAATCAAAAATCGCTCCGCTGAGGATGCGCAGCTCGCGGAATGGAAGTTTGCCTTGCAGGCACCGCTCGCGCGCGAAGAATCCGCATACGGATTCTTCTTTAGTGTCGTTGTTCTGCATCTAATAGGTGTTCGTGATGTGTATAGTATACGATTACACCCACGACCAACATGCCCCCAATAATGTTCCCCAGTGTAACAGGGAAAATGCTGTGTAGAAAATGTCCCCAATTGAGGGAAGCAATATCTTCCGGGGTATAGCCGTACAGGGACATGGCCATTTCAGAAAACATAGGATTGGTTTTTGCAAATAACGCGGCGGGAATGAAGTACATATTTGCAACACAATGCTCATAGCCACTCACAATAAAGGAGAAGATGGGGAAGAATACGCCCCATACTTTGCCACTGATGTCCCGGGCCGCGGTGCACATCAAAACAGCGGTACACACCAATATGTTACAAAGAATGCCTGAGGCTAATGCAGAGGTAAAGGTTAAATTTACTTTGCTCATAGCAGTATGGATGGTGTATGCGCCCAGCAACCCTCCGGATAAGTTCATCTGCCCGGAGCAAAAAACCAAAAAGGCACAGCCAACGGCGCCGATGAAATTCGTGACGTAGATGGTCAGCATAACTTTGATAATTTGGCGGAATTGAATTTTTTTATGCAAGAAAGCCGTAATCATCAGGCAGTCGCCGGTAAACAATTCGCCGCCAACAAACAGAATCATCATAAGGCCAACCGGGAAAATGATACCGCCCAACACCTTTGCGATGCCCAGTGTGGCGACATTGTGAACGGCCACGGTGCTGGCAGCGGCGCCACAACCAATGAACAGGCCGGCCATAATTCCCAGAAGGATACGACGGCGGGTGGAATAATGTACTTTTTCTTCTGCGGCTTCAATGGTATGAAGCACAATTTGTGTAGGATCGGAATATAAAGTATGTCTCGTAGCTATAGTGGTAATCTCCCTTCTTTTTTGTATTTTCATTATATAGGAATACTTACGTTGTCACAACAAAAAAATAGGGGAATTCGCAAATATATTAAAATGCGTCAATTTTACGATGTAAAAATAGAACAGATTGAAAAGAAGCCTAAAATTAGCAAAAACAAGAGTTTTTTTGCTAATTCTAACAAAACACATTAAAATAAATCAAGAAAAGCAAGGAAAGTACTATTGTGTGACATTAAAATCTATGCTACTATAAGGAATATTCCTAAAATTTATGGAGGTTTGTACCTATGGCACATATAGATTATAGTGAAAAATATAAAAAATCCTACCATCTTCCTCCGGAAATGACCTATGACTGGGTGAAAAAAGATACGGTAGAAAAGGCCCCTATTTGGTGTAGTGTGGATTTGCGGGATGGGAATCAGGCTCTGATTGATCCTATGAGTTTAGAAGACAAATTAGCTTTTTTCCAATTATTGGTAGAGATTGGCTTCAAAGAGATTGAGGTGGGCTTTCCTGCGTCCTCTGATACGGAGTATAACTTTATCCGTGCTTTGATAGAGAGAAATATGATTCCGGACGATGTCACCATACAGGTGTTGACCCAGGCTAGAGAGCATATCATCAAGAAGACTTTTGACGCAGTAAAGGGTGCACCTCATGCGGTGGTGCACTTATATAATTCCACATCCGTAGAGCAAAGAGAGCAGGTGTTTAAGAAAGATAAAAAGGCGATTAAACAGCTGGCCATCGATGGCGCCAAAATGCTGAAAAAGCTTGCCCAGGAGACAGAGGGTAATTTTACTTTTGAGTACAGTCCGGAGAGTTTCTCCCAGACAGAGGTGGACTATGCGCTGGAGGTCTGCAATGCGGTGCTGGATGTATGGCAGCCTACCCCTGAAAATAAGGCGATCATCAATCTGCCCACCACCGTGCAGGTGGCAATGCCCCATGTATTTGCTTGTCAGGTAGAATATATGCACAAGCACCTGAATTATCGTGATAATGTTATCATCAGTGTCCATCCCCATAACGATAGAGGTTGTGGTGTCAGTGATGCAGAGTTTGGTATATTGGCGGGAGCAGACCGTGTAGAGGGAACGCTTTTTGGCAACGGAGAAAGAACAGGAAATGTGGACCTTGTGACTGTGGCAGTGAATATGATGAGCCATGGTGTGGACAGTGGATTGGACTTCTCCAATATTTTGAAAATAAAAGAAGCTTATGAAGGCTTCACGGGAATGAAGGTACATGAGCGTACCCCTTATGCAGGTGAGTTGGTATTTACCGCATTTTCCGGATCCCATCAGGATGCCATCAGCAAGGGAATGAACTATAAGAAGGAAGGAAAGAGCGGCAGTCGTTGGGATGTTCCTTATTTGCCCATCGACCCTGCGGATGTGGGACGCGAATATGAGTCCGATGTCATTCGCATCAATAGTGTATCCGGTAAGGGTGGTGTGGCTTTTGTACTGAAGCAGCAATTTGGTTTCTCCTTGCCGGCAGCCATGAAGGAGGAAGTGGGATACCTGGTAAAAGGTGTTTCCGACAAGCAGCATCACGAACTACAGCCGGCAGAAATCTATCAGATTTTCGAAGAGCATTATGTGGAGCCGCAGATGATTTTCCGTATTCCGGAGTGTCATTTTAAGCAGGACAAGGGAATTCAGGCAGAGGTTGTGATAGAGCAGGGTGGCGAAAAGAGAGTCATCCGCACGGTGGGAAATGGACGATTAGATGCGGTCAGCAACGCCCTGAAGACGTATTTTGGCATCAGCTACGAATTGTCCGTATATGAGGAACACGCAATTTCCAAGGGTTCCGGCTCTAAGGCGGCATCCTATGTGGCGGTTACCTACGACAACAAGATGTACTGGGGCGTAGGTGTGGACGAGGATATTATCAAATCTTCCATTGAAGCGCTGGCAGTGGCAGTCAATAAATTGGCAAAAGAACAGAACGTCTTGGAAGGCAGAGAGTATCGAATTATAGAAATCATCAACTATATCCAGAATGATTATAAAAATGTGACCTTGGATGTGTTATCCGACACCTTCCACCTTTCCAAGCCCTATTTATCCAAGTATATTAAGGAAAAAGCAGGCACTACCTTCCAGGAAGTGGTGAAGGAAGCGCGTATGAAAAAGGCCATGGAGCTTCTGCGGGAAACCTCCTACACAGTAGAAACGGTAGCTGCAGAAGTAGGCTACGAAACGGTAGAACATTTCAACCGGCTATTCAAAAAGAATTATGGAATGACACCGGTGCAATACCGCAAACAGGCCAAATCATAGACCGATTGTGAAAAAAATATGAAATCTCTTCACTTTTTTACAAAAATGCTGTAAAATAAGTCGGTAAACATTAGGAAGGAGACAGCAGTTATGTCTAATAAAGAAACAAATACACCTGTGCAGGAAAAGGTTATGACAAAATACGACCTGAAAATGCAGAGAAGAAAAGAAGAAAAGGAGAGAAAACTGAAAGAGAAGCGTAAAGATACCATTACCGGTATTTTAATCGTGGTTGCTTTGGCGCTTTTGGTTATTTCCTTCCCCATTCGTAATTACATTGCAATTAACGGAGCATATATTTCCTTAGATGATCAGCCTATCACAAAGGTAGAGTACGATTATCATTATTATGCTGCAAAGTCTAATTTCATGAATACCTACGGGTATACCTTTATGTATATGGGCATGGATGTGAGCACCATCGAATCCCAGCTCTATACAGAAGAGAGAACCTTCAAGGATTATTTTGATGAAGTTGCAGTGGACAGCCTGAAACGCACCAAAGCGATGGTGGCGGATGCTAAGGCAGCAGGGTTTGAGTATGATACCACAGAGGATTATGCAGATTATCTGGCAAGTGTAGAAGCTTCAGCAAAAGATGCAGGGATGAACAAAAAGGCATTCATTCAGAGTATGTATGGTCCCTATGCTACCGAAGAGCGTGTAAAGGCATATATTACCGAAGAGATGTATGTCAATGAATACTACAAGGCTTTGGGCGAAACCAAGAAACCTACCGAAGACGAAGTAGTGGCATATTATGAAGAGAATAAGGATACTTATGATTCTGTAGATTACTATGTATATACTGCAGATGCTGTATTGCCTACCGCAGCACCCGATAGCGAGGAAGTGGTTCAGCCCACAGAGGAAGAAGTGGCAGCAGCAATGGAAGTGGCAAAGGCTGACGCAGAAGCGGCAGTGGAAACAGTAAAAGAACAGGGCGAGTTGGTCACAAACAAAACCCAGGCACAGACCGTAGAAGCGCTGAGAGAGTGGTTGTTTGATGGAGCAAGAGAAGCCGGTGACACCACTGTGATTGAAGATACCGCAAATAATCGTTATTATGCGCTGTCTTTTGAAAGCCGCTATTTGGACAAGACACCTTCTGCTAATGTCCGTTTGATTATCACCGCAAATGGCGACGGACAGGCAATTTATGATGAGTGGCTTGCAGGAGCAGCAACAGAAGAGAGTTTCATCGAACTTTGCAACAAGTATAATGATCCCGCCATCGTTTCCAATAAGGACGGATATTTTGAAGGCTTGGTTTCCACCAGTGTTCCCGAGGAAGTGAAAGATTGGGTATTCAATGCAGAACGTGTTGCAGGGGATGCGACTATGATTGTTCCTGAGGGTGACAGTTACCAGTATGTGGCTTACTTTATCGAACCCAACAAGGAAGAGTGGATTCTGAGCATCGAAAACACCATTGCAACAGAGCGTATGGATGAATACATGAATGCTCTGATGGATAAGATTGTTGTTAACGATCCTAAGAACAAGCTCAAATACCCTGAACTGATTGCAAAAGAGGAAGCGGCTGCGGCAGCAAGTGCTGAAGCAGCATCCGAAGAGGTAGCATCTGAAGAAGTGGTATCCGAGGAAGCAAATTAAAAATGGTGGCGGTGGATTTCCCACCGCCATTTCTAATTTGCAGTAAGTAGCAGGAGGAGATTCTTACTACGATTTTACAGAAAGGAGTCCTATGGCAAACAAAACGAAGATAAATGTGCCCCAAAAGGCGAAGTTCATTATAGATACCCTGATGCAGGCAGGGTATGAAGCCTATGTAGTAGGCGGATGTGTGCGGGATTCCATTCTGGGAAGAATCCCCGACGACTGGGACATTACCACCAGTGCCAGTCCGGAACAGGTGAAGGCGTTGTTTTCGCGTACAGTGGATACCGGGTTACAACATGGTACGGTAACAGTGTTGGTGGACAAGGAAGGATTTGAAGTTACTACCTACCGTATTGATGGTGAATATGAAGACAGCAGACATCCCAAGGAGGTGGTATTCACCTCTCATTTGGAAGAAGATTTGAAACGGCGGGATTTGACAATCAATGCCATGGCATACAATGATACAGATGGATTGGTAGATATTTTTGGCGGTATGCAGGATATTGAGAAGAAAATCGTGAGATGTGTAGGCGTAGCCAAGGACCGGTTTCAGGAGGACGCCCTGCGGATTCTTCGGGCCATTCGTTTTTCTGCCCAGTTGGGATATGAAATAGAGGCGGACACCTTGGAAGCCATCAAAGAATTGGCGCCCACTTTAAGCAAAATCAGTGCAGAGCGAATCCAGGTGGAACTGGTGAAGCTGATTACTTCTCCTCATCCGGAGTATTTGAAAATTGCGTATGAATGTGGTGTTACAAAGGTGTTTTTTCCGGAATTCGATGCTTGTATGGGGATAGAGCAAAACAATGCGCATCACTGTTATTCGGTGGGAGAGCATACTTTGCAGGGCATGTGTCATATTGCACCGGATAAGGTGTATCGGTTGACAATGTTGATGCATGATTTGGGAAAACCCCGGGCAAAGACCACGGACGAAGCAGGAATAGACCATTTCCATCAGCATGAGGATTACAGCGAAGGCATAGCCAAAGAAGTGCTACGCCGGTTAAAGTTTGATAATGATACCATATACAAGGTATGCAAGCTGGTGAAATACCACGATTATGGCAAAGGAGTGACACCGGATGCCAAAATTGTGCGCAGAGCAGTGAATAAAATTGGAGAAGACATTTTCCCGCTATTGTTTGAAGTAAGAAAAGCAGATATATTGGCCCAGAGCGAAACCTATCGGGAAGAAAAATTGCATCTTTTGGCCCTGTGGGAAGAAGTATACGCAGAAATCATCGCCAAGAAGGAATGTGTTTCCCTGAAACAACTGGCGGTCACCGGCGCAGATTTAATTCAGGCCGGAATTTTACCCGGAAAAGAGATGGGAAGAATTCTAAACGGACTTTTGGAGATGGTTTTAGAGGACCCCGGTCTTAATACGAAGGAAAAACTTTTGGCAGAAGTAGAAAAATATAAATAAAAGGAGAACATACTTTTTTCATTCTCCTCATAGTATAGTCATGAACTAAAAGGGTTCGTGACTATATTTTTATGGGGAGGAATACAGGGTGAACGACCAGGCTGTGGTGTTGTTAGAGCAATATGACATAGAAGTTTTGCAGACCAGAAAGGGAAGAGGGGCAATTCTGTGTGATACCAAGACAGGAACCCTGATATTTAAGGAATATTTGGGAAGTGAAGATAAATTGCAGATACAGAAAAAATTATTGGATCAGATGTCGGTACATACATCGCCGGAGGTAGAGCAAATTCTCCCGACGAAGGAAGGGGCTCTGTGTGTCAAAGGGGCCGATCGGACACAGTATATCCTAAAAACCTGGCGGGAGGGCAGGGAATGCAATGTTTTTGACAAAGACGAGTGTCTGACAGCGGCACGTCTTTTGGCAAAGATGCATCTTCGCATGGAACTATGTGACGATGACCTTCCCCCTGTTTATTCTCCGGAAAATGAATATGAGAAGCACAACAAGGAGCTGCGCAAGGTTAAGAAATTTCTCCATAAAAAGGGGCAGAAAACCGAGTTTGAATTCGACCTTCAGAATAAGTTGGATTTCTTTTTGGAACAGGCGGAAGCAGTGACCGAAGAATGGAAAAAATATAGCCATCTGTGTGACAGGGAGCAGGTACATACTTTCTGCCATGGGGATTATCAGTATCATAATATCATAAAAACGGGCAGTCAGTGGTTTGTTTCAAATTTTGAAAAATGCACTCGGGATGATCCCATAAGAGATTTATATTTGTTGTTGAGAAAGTTATTGGAGAAAACCAATTGGTCGGAGGACTTGGGCAAAAGCATCATCGATGCTTATGAGCAGGAACGGCCTTTAAGTGCCCTCAGTCGAATCGATTTGCTGTATAGATTATCTTATCCGGAGAAATTCTGGAAGATTGCCAACTTTTATTATAACAGCGGTAAGGCATGGATTCCGGGAAAAAACCAGGAAAAATTAGATCGGATTGTTTCACAGGAAAAAGAGAAACAACTGTTTTTGCAAAATATTTTGCGTAAAATCGAATAAATGTAGGCAAAAAAGCAACAAAAAGTCTGGATTTCGTGGAAAAACCTTGACAAAATGGGCAAAAATGGTTATAAATATTATTAAGCGTTCTAATGGGCGCAGGGTTACAAATCGAAAATCATATAGGAGGACTCTAATATGAACAAGACAGAATTGATTGCAGCTATAGCTGAGCAGGCTGAAATTTCTAAGAAGGACGCTGAGAAGGCTCTGAAGGCTTTCACAGATGTTGTTGCAGCAGAAATGAAAAAAGGCGAGAAGGTTCAGTTGGTTGGTTTTGGTACTTTTGAAGTATCTGAAAGAGCAGCAAGAGAAGGTAGAAATCCTTTGACCGGTGCTTCTATGAAGATCGCAGCTTCTAAGGCTCCTAAGTTCAAAGCTGGCAAGGCTCTGAAGGATATGTTGAACGCATAATCGATCAGACAACTTTGTAATCAACCTCGGTGAATGCCTAGACGACATTTACCGAGGTTTTTGTTTTGAGTCATAAAAGAAAGTTTGAATGAGGAAGTAGCATATGAGATTAGACAAATATTTAAAAGTTTCCCGACTGATCAAGCGCAGAACTGTGGCAAATGAAGCCTGCGATGCGGGCAGGGTAATGATCAATGAAAAAGTTGCCAAAGCATCAACGGATGTGAAGGTGGGCGATGTCATCACCATTGGGTTTGGAAACAAGGAAGTCAAGGTAGAGGTCCTGGATGTACAGGAAACAGTGAAAAAGGACGAAGCAAAAGAGTTATTCCGCTATATTTAGCCGGTTCTCCCAAAAAAGGTCTAAAGAGACATCTCCGGGCATATGATATATAGCATAATATGTGCCGGAGGGACGGATGGAGAATTTAAATACAGGGACGCGTGTACATAAAATAACAGCAAACAATAGGGCTACTTGTACAATCAGTGGTGTGAATGACGTGTTGTCCTTTGATGAGCATGAAGTGTTACTTCAAACCAGCATGGGAATGCTGTGTATCAAGGGCAAAGATTTACATGTGAACCGATTGACCTTGGACAAGGGAGAAATCGATGTGGATGGAAAACTGGATAGCTTTGTATATTCCGATACGGGAACGGGAGGGCAGAAGTCAGAATCCCTGATGAGCCGCCTGTTTAGGTAATCCTATGGAGAATGAATTGGTCTTTATTCTTCATGCCGGATATATCGGGGTTTATGTGACATTTCTCTACGATTTGATTCGGATATTTCGCAGAGTGATTCCACATAAAGGCTGGCTGGTGTCACTGGAGGATTTGGGGTTTTGGGCGTATCTATTTGTCGCTGTTTTTTTGTTTTTGAATAAAGAGGGGAATGGTACCCTGCGATGGTTTGCCGTGGCAGGGGTTTTAGCCGGAATGATACTGTATAAAAAACTTCTGGGCAGACATCTGGTAAGTTATGGAACGAGAATTCTCACAAGAATCCGAAATGTTATTTTGAAAATCATGACACCGCCGATCAAAGCGGCAACAGGCGGGATGCGGACGGTGGCGCGCAGAACAAAAAGAGGTATAAAACAAAGGTTGACGATTTTTCTAAAAATGCTTAGAATGAATTTAGGTGTCGGACGTAGAACTCAAGGACACAGAGGGGAAAACCATGGCAAGAAGAAGGGTGGCATACCAAAAGAATCAACAGAATAGATTAAGTATGTTCCTGGTCATCTTTGTGCTGGTGGTTATCATGGCAGTGGTTGCAGTGAGAAGTGCGGACCTTAGAGAAAAAATTGACCAGAAGACCGTGGAAATGGAAGCCCTGGAACAGAGCATTGCGGCAGAACATGAGCGGACAGTAGAAATAGAAAATTTTGAAAAGGAAATCAAAACGCCGGGATATATCGAACGGATTGCCAGAGAGGTGATGGGTCTCATTTATCCCGGGGAAATACAATTCAAGAAAAAAGATTAGCGGCGGCCATAGCTACCGCTTTTTTTGTCGTAAAACTTAAGCCTCTTCCTCACGGAATTTGACAAAATAATCCGAAGCATATTTCTATAATGAAGTTCCTTACAAAATTGTAGAAATGGTGGAGGTAGATACGATGAGAACCCAAAAGAAGGACATGGAGTTATATTCCTTACAAATCTCGGAACTGTGTAGGCGCAAGTTGCTTCGATATGCGGATAGTTTTTATGCCCTGTCGCGGAGTTATGAAAAAGAAATTCTGCCGCAGGCGTTAGACCGGCAGACGCACCTGTTAGAGCACCGGCTGGGAGAAAGCCGCAGAATTATAAGAAGTAATATGCGGGAAATGGCCAAGATTATGACGGAGGCGGCCAGTGAAGTATTCATTTATCAGCCCATGGAGGCAAGGAAGAAAAAGTCTCTGATTGCCAATCTGGCTGAAGAAGGGATTGTGGTAGAAAGCCCCTGTTATCTGCCTCAGGAAAATGGGCGCAACAGCATTGCCCTGACCATGTACACTGCCAAGGGAAACTCCATCCCGGTGGAGGAGGCGGTGGATATGATTTCTGTGATATTGGACAAGCGCCTGCTGCCTTCCGCCCAGAGCCCGTATTTGGTGGAGGCAACGCCCCGTGGATTTTTGTTGGAAGAGGAAGCTTGCTTTCATGTGATGACAGGATTTTCCCGAGCGGTGAAGGAAGGGGAAACTGCGTCCGGTGATAATTATTCGGTGGTGGAGACTGAAAATGGCAAGATTCTGGCCATGTTGTCCGACGGCACAGGCTCCGGGGAGACGGCCGGGAAAGACAGTGCCAGAGTGTTGGATCTGATGGAAAAAATGGCGGAGTCCGGCTATGATATTTCCACGGCAATACATATGGTAAACAGATGCCTCTTTGCCTTGGATGAAGACAACAATCATCCTACACTGGATGTGTGCCGGGCAGACCTATATGAAGGTATTTTGGAAATCACAAAATTGGGCGGTGGCCCCACTTTTTTGAAGCGGGAAAACAGAGTAGAAGTCTTTACGGCGGAAAGTCTGCCCTTGGGTAGCTTTGAGCAGCCTGAATTAAAGACACAGAAAATTCTGTTACAGGACGGGGACATGATTATTATGGTGACGGATGGAGTGTTGGAAGCCTTTGGCGGTTCGTTAGAGGAGCGGGGATTACAAAATGCCATTTTAGCCGCCTCGGAGCTTAATCCGAAGCACCTGGCAGAGCATTTGATGGGCATGGCCATTTGCAGTAGCCGGGGCCGGGTGACAGATGATATGACGATTGGCGTAATCGGTTTTTGGAATACTTGATTTTTTTCTTCGGATAGGATAACATTTGAATATGAATATTCTGGAAAAAACAGAAAAAAAGGTCTTCTCCTACCTGGAGGAGAAACATATGATTATCCCCGGAGAATGTGTGGTGGTCGGGGTTTCCGGAGGGGCAGACTCTGTTTGCCTCTTATTTCTGTTGGCGGAATATCGGAAGCAGAAAAACTTTGATCTACATGTGGTGCATATTCACCACGGCATTCGCAAAGAAGCAGACGAGGATGCACTTTTTGTAGAGCAGATGTGCGGGGAACTGGGAATTCCTTTCTCCTGTCATCGGATAGATGTGCCTCAAATAGCGGTGGAACAAAAGATTTCTACGGAAGTGGCCGGCAGAGAAGCCAGGTATCGGAGTTTTTATCAAACGGCAGCAGAACATAATGCCACCAAAATAGCGGTGGCTCACAATAAAAATGACAACGCTGAAACGGTATTATTTCATTTGTTCCGGGGAAGCGGCACGGGAGGCCTATCCGGCATTGCACCTGTCCGCAAGGGAGAAGGAGATACTACCATTATCCGCCCTCTTTTGTGTTTGGAGCGGGAGGAAATCGAAGCATATTTAAAGGAAAGAAATATTTTCTGGCGGGTGGATGCCACCAATCAGGAAAATGAATATACCCGCAACCGTATCCGGCATCATATCTTGCCTTTTGCGGAGCAGGAAGTTGCCCAAGGCGCAGTGGATCATATCGTCCGCAGTGCACAGATGTTGAAAGAGACGGAGGATTACCTGGCAGAGCAAACCTGTAAGGTGTTGCAACAGGTGGCCAGGGGACAGGGCAGGCTGGAGATTGCCGGACTGACCGCATATCCGCCCCTCATTCAAAAGAGAGTTTTGTTTGCGGTGGCGAAGGAATTTTCCCCTACGGGCAAGGATATCAGTCAGATTCATGTGAACGATATGATGACCTTGCTTGAGAAAAAGGAAAATCGCAGTATTCGGTTACCCTTCGGAATTGTGGCCAGTCGAAGATATGAAGAAATCGTTTTTGATGTATCAGAAGATGACTTAAAAGAGCAGTCGACCTTGATGGAAATCGTATCTTGCGACAGCAAAGAATGGGAACTGGCATTGCCGGGGATTGGAAGATTGGAATTTCGTAAATTTCTTTTCTCGGAAGGGGTCGAAATTCCCAATCATCTGTATACGAAATGGTTTGATTGTGATAAAATAGAACAATCTATACAAATAAGGTATCGGCGAGAGGGCGATTATTTGTGTATCAGGGATGCCAAAGGGGAATTGAAGCATAAAACCCTGAAGCAATATTTGATAGACGAAAAAATTCCGAAACAGGAAAGGGAAAAAATGCCTGTGTTGGCGGAAGGCGACCATATCTTATGGATCATAGGTAAAAGAATCAGTGAATTTTTTAAAGTAACTGAGAATACAAAAACCATATTAGAGGTAAAATTAATAAATAGTGACTGTGAAACACGGTGAAACGGAGGATAAAATGGCAGAGCAGATTAAGGTACTTTTGACAGAAAAAGAAGTGGATGACAGAATTCAGGAGTTGGGAGATCAAATCAGCAAGGATTACGCAGGGAAAGAGGTACATTTGATTTGTATCTTAAAGGGCGGCAGCTTCTTTATGTGTGAATTGGCGAAGAGAATTACAGTTCCTGTAAGTTTTGATTTTATGTCTGTTTCCAGTTACGGCGGCGACACGAAATCCAGTGGTGTTGTCAGGATTGTGAAGGATTTGGATGAATCGATTCAAGGAAAAGATGTGATCGTGATTGAGGACATTGTGGATAGCGGAAGAACCTTGAGTTACCTTTTGGAAATGCTACATGACAGAGGTCCTAAATCTCTGCGTCTGTGTACTCTTTTGGATAAGCCTTCCAGACGCGTGATTCAGGTGCCTGTGGATTATACCGGATTTCAGATTCCGGACGAGTTTGTTGTGGGTTATGGTTTGGATTATGATCAGAAATATCGCAACCTTCCCTATATCGGCGTGGTAGAATTTGTTTAAGTAGGAGGCTTTTTTGGTGAAGCAAAGACGGAGTGGATTTAGTCCCATATTTATATTTATGTTACTGTTGCTGGCTTTTGTGACCTTCGCCACCTCTTTTGGAAGAGTGGATGAAAGGTATACCAGACAGCAGTTGATTGCCGATCTGGAGGCCAAGAGAATTGTTGAAATAACGGTAAATCCCAACAAAGAGGTACCCACCGGATATTTGATGGTTGAGTTGACCGGCGGATACTTGAAGAAATTGTTCGTGACAGATATTAAAGAGGCAGAAGCATTAGTACGGGATCATGGGTTTGATCCTTTGGTGACAGATGTGCCCAGAGAGAGTTGGTGGCTCTCTACCTTTGTGCCGATGATTTTCATGCTGATTGCAGGAGTCATCCTGTTTTCCATATTTAGCGCCAGAAGTGGTGGTGGAAATAACGGCAAGATGATGAACTTTGGCAAGAGCAGAGCCAAAATGTCTACAGGAGATAAGACCATTACCTTTGCGGAAGTGGCAGGTTTAAAAGAAGAGAAGGAAGATTTGGAGGAAATCGTTGATTTCCTGAAAGCGCCCGGCAAGTACACCAAGGTGGGCGCAAGAATTCCCAAGGGCGTTCTGTTAGAGGGCCCTCCCGGCACCGGTAAAACCTTGTTGGCAAAAGCCATTGCCGGAGAAGCGGGTGTTCCCTTCTTTAGTATTTCCGGTTCGGATTTCGTGGAAATGTTCGTGGGTGTGGGTGCATCCCGTGTGCGTGACCTTTTCGAAGATGCAAAAAAGCATGCACCCTGTATTGTATTTATCGATGAAATTGATGCGGTAGCAAGACGGCGCGGTACCGGTATGGGCGGCGGCCATGACGAGAGAGAGCAAACACTGAATCAGTTGTTGGTGGAAATGGACGGTTTTGGAGTGAATGAAGGCATTATCGTGCTGGCCGCTACAAACCGTGTAGATATTTTGGATCCGGCGATTCTTCGTCCCGGTCGTTTTGACCGCAAGATTGGTGTGGGTACACCGGACGTTTCCGGCAGAGAGGATATCCTGAAGATTCATGCCAAGAATAAACCTCTGGCAGAAGATGTGGACCTAAAGCAGGTGGCACAGACCACAGCGGGATTTACCGGTGCGGACTTGGAAAACCTGATGAACGAGGCAGCCATTCAGGCGGCGAAGGACGAGAGAGCCTATTTGACCCAGGAGGATATTAAAAAGTCCTTCATCAAGGTGGGCATTGGTGCGGAGAAGAAAAGCCGCATTATTTCCGACAAAGAAAAGAAGATTACGGCTTATCATGAAGCGGGACATGCGATTTTATTCCATGTACTGCCGGATGTTGGCCCTGTGTATACAGTATCCATCATCCCTACCGGCGTAGGTGCGGCGGGATATACCATGCCCCTGCCGGAGCGTGACAATATGTTTGCCACCAAGAGCAGAATGATGCAGGATATTATGGTGTCTTTGGGCGGACGGATTGCGGAGGATATGATTTTTGGCGATATTACAACCGGCGCATCCAGCGACATCAAGCGGGCAACGAAGGTGGCCAGAAGTATGGTGACTAAGTTTGGTATGTCCGAGAATATCGGTGTGATTTGTTATGATGACAACGAGGACGAGGTGTTCATCGGAAGAGATTTGGCGCATGCCAAAGGACACAGCGAGACCGTTGCAAGCGAGATTGACAAAGAGGTAAAGGCGATTATCGATGAATGTTACGGAAAGGCAAAAAGTATCATCGAAGAAAATGCAAAAGTGTTGCATGCCTGTGCGGAATTGTTGCTAGAGAAAGAGAAAATTTCCAGAGAAGAGTTTGAGGCTCTTTTCACGGAGGAGAACTAAGTATGATAAAAGACAGAGGAAGGAAACAGATATCGATTTTTGCGATAGGGCTGTTCCTTGTGCTGTCTTTTTTTTGTGTACTTCAGTTGTTCTTGCCCAAGCAGACATATGAGGTGTCCCGGGATAAAATACTGACCGGACCGTTTTCTGCCGGGGAAAATGTTATTTTTGATCAGATTCCTCTTGGTTTTGGTACCTACCGTGTGGAAGTGTTCTACGGGGCGGAATCGGATTATGTGGCGGATGTTTATTTGCGGGACAACACGGTATTTACAGGTGGCTTGAAAAATAATGGTGAAACCCTGTATCGTCAAAAGACAGGTACGGATTTTATCGCCTGGTTGTATGAGTCCACAGAACAGATGGAAGTGATTTTATCCTACAAGGGAGGCGGCAATCTGCAAATCCAGGGCGTGCGCTTCACAGAAACCTATCATATGTGGACAATGCTCCTGACAGTGTTCCTTGCTTGTGGAGTGTTGACTTATTTACTGATTTCCTATCACTATGTGTGGCGGCGGCAGCTCTCCAGAGAGCAGAAGACAGTGATTTGGGGGATTGGATTGATTGTGCTGTTTTCTTCCTTCTTCCAATTGGCAGACGGAGCGTTAAACTCCATTGACCTGATGTTCCACTATATGCGAATTGAGGGTGTGAAGGATGGTTTGGCCAGTGGCCAGTTTCCTGTGAGAATAGATCCGGAATGGTTATACGGACAGGGATATGCCTGCTCCATCTTTTACTGTAATCTCTTTTTGATGATCCCGGCGGTGCTTCGACTGCTTGGATTCACGGTTGTTACAGCCAGCCATATTTTCTTTGTGATTTTAAATGTGGCAACGGCGATAGTGGCATATCGGTGCTTTGAAAAGATGCTTGGCAGTTACAAGGTGGGACTTGCATGTAGTGCCCTTTACACATTGTCTACCTACAGAATCTATAAATTATACCAGACCGGCGATGTGGGAGAAGGAATTGCGATGTTGTTCTTCCCTCTGGTTGTCTACGGTTATTTTAGAGTATTTGGGGAAGACCCTGAAGGAAAGACATATAAAACAGCGTGGCTTCCGCTGGCCATTGGCTATGCGGGATTGATGCAGACCCATATCCTTACCTGTGAAGTGGCATTGTTGCTGACGGTGTTGACCCTTATCCTATTTATCAAGAAGGTCATTCGAAAGCAGGTATTTTGGGAATTATTCAAAGGGGCGGCGGTGGCTGTTCTTTTGAGTCTTTGGTTTTTGGTTCCTTGTGTGGATTATTATTTGACCCAGGATATACATATTAAGAACTTGGGTGCGCGCACCATACAAAATACAGGCCTTACGCTCTCCCATCTGTTCTTCCATTTCTGGCAGAGGGGTAGCAAGACCCCGTTGGGTGACAATGGAGCACAGTTTACCTATCCCGTGGGTGTGGGGCTGGTGCTTTTGGTTGGCCTGGTCATATTCCTAATCCTTTGGCTCAATGGTTTTTCCAAGGAAAAGGACGAAAAACAGAAAATTGGTTTAGGTAAAGTGGCTGCCATATTCAGTGCGGGCCTGCTTTTGATGAGTTTGAATATCTTCCCTTGGGACCATTTGCAGGAACTGGGACAGGTGTTTGCTGCATTGGTCAGCAGTTTACAGTTCCCCACCAGAGTGTTAGGCTGGGCCACTGTTCTTTTAGTAGTGGTTTGTGGTGTGGTGCTCATGACTTTGGAGCAGAAAGGATGGACAAAGCTTTTCTATGCCGGCTTGCTGGTAGTGGTGATTAGCGTGTTTACTTCTACCTGTTATATGTCAGAACATGTATTGCAGAGTGCAGGTACCTTCCGTGTATATCACGAGAAAGGTATGGGTGCCGGATATGTGGCCGGCGGGGAATACTTGATTGACGGTATGAATCCCATGGAGTTTTCCTATGAGGAACCGGTGGCACCGGAAGAAGTGGAAGTGCGAGCCTGGGAAAAGGGAGCGCTGCGGATGGAGGTTTCCTGCCGTAATGTCTCCGAAGCGGAAAGCTACATGGATCTCCCTTTGGTAAATTACCGTGGATATCGATGTGAAGATATGGCGGGAACAAAGTTGGATTTGGTATCCAATGAACGCCATCAGATAAGAGTCATTTTACCCGCAGAGTATGAGGGTACTTTTGTGGTGCGCTTTATATCACCTGTTTACTGGAGAATGGCAGAAGCGCTTTCTCTGGCAACCCTTATTCTGTTGGTGTTTGTAAAAGTGAAAAAAGACAAAAACAAGAAAAAGGCAGAAGATCTGGTGCTGCAGAAGGGGGAGGCATTATGAAGAAGATACGTATTACAATAGAACTCCTCCTGGTTTTGCTTTTTGTTGGTATTGGTTGTTTCCGCAATCAGGAAATCATGGTAGAAAACCGAGGAATGACTTTGGTGGAGAGCAGCACTTTAGCAGAATGTGCGGTGACGCCCGGTGTGTACCGCGTTCTGGTGGAGGCGCAAATTCCTGAGGGGGGTAATATAGAGTTCCATATTGTTCCCGCATCTGAAACCAAATTCAGAGGATTGTTGAGCAACGCTGTAAATATGCGGGCGGGCCAGCAGGAAATGAGTTTTGAATTTTATGTGACAGCGTCTCACGAGAAGGTGCAGCTAAATGGTGGTATTCAGGAGGGTACTCCTGCCGCAGAAATCGGAAGCATCAAAATCATAAAGACCAATCTGGGGTTCTTTATGTTGGCGGTGCTTACATTGATGGTTTCTGTGGGTATCAACCTGTTTCTGAATTTTTACAAACTGGTGCGGGAGAAAAAGATTTCTGCCGTTGATCAGGTGGTGGTGTGGGTGTTGTTGGGTTGTGTTTTACTTGCTTCTTCCCCGCTGCTATCCGATGCCATGGGCATCAAGGGGGATACCCCTTTTCATCTGATGCGAATCGAAGGCTTGAAACATAGCCTAATGCAATTGAACCAGTTTCCTATCCGGGTGCAGAGCTATTGGATGTTCGACCATGGCTATCAGGTTTCTTCTTTTTATGGGGATTTGTTCCTGTTACCTGCAGCATTTCTGCGCATCTGTGGCTTCTCTATGATGGAAACTTATCGGATATTCGTGGTTGGATTGCAGATATCTTCCGCAATCATTACCTATTTTTGTTTCAAAAAATGTGTGGAGCATTCCTATGGCGCATTGTTTGGAACCGTTCTTTATATGCTGGCGCCATATAGAATCTACAATTTCTACAACAGAGGCGCCATTGGGGAATGTATGGGAATGACCTTTTTCCCTTTGGTGATTTGCGGCATATATTTATTGCTTTGTAAAGAGGAACAGGAAGAGAAGTATCCTTCCTATAAATATTATCTTGTGGCAGGCTTTACCTGTCTGCTGCAGAGTCATTTGATTTCCACTGCCATCGCCGCAATCTGTGTGATGTTGGTGTGTGTGATTTGCTGGAGAAAAACCTTCCGCAAAAAGACCATCGTACAACTGTTACAAGGCGTTGGCATTACTTTATTGATTAATGCCTGGTTCTGGGTGCCTATTTTGCACACCATGGTACAGGGGGGATATCATTTTACCTCCATCACTGCAATGGATTTACAGATTAGAGGCACGGAAATGGCGGGCATTTTCCAATTGGTGCCCTATATGGGCGGTTTCCAGACAGGCATGTTTAACTGTGAGCCCATTCAAATCGGTGCCGCAGGCCTGCTACTGGTGATATGCTTTTTGGCAACGTGGAAAAGCCGTAAAAATGAAGATGCGACGGTTACTTGTCTGGTTCTGTTAGCAGGCATCGTGGTTACTTTGTTTATGAGCACCCGTTATTTCCCTTGGGATGCCTTGTTGCAGGTGCCGGTGTTGGGCAGGGTTTTGGGCTCTATCCAGATTCCTACCAGAATGGTAGCTGCGTCCAGCGTACTATGTGCGTTTTTTGGAGCGATCTTTGTATTGCGGGAAAAGGAGGCCAAGAATAGACGTTGGCTGACGGTGTTTTTCAGTATCATTGCATTGGCAACGGCCATATTCCATGTGAACGATATCACTTACAATACCCCCGCCACCTATTTGCACACAGCAGAGAATTTAGGTACCACGGCGGTATTCAACGGGGAATATTTATTAGAGGGTACAAAAGTGTCTGATTATTATTATCATGAACCGGTTGCCTCGGAAGGAGTGACCTGGTCCGAATATGAGAAACAGGGCACAAGGATAGAGATACAGGTAGCCAACGAAGGCGGAGAAGAGGGCTGGTTGGAACTACCTTTGATTGCTTATCCGGGATATCGCGTGAAGGTATTGCCTGGAGGAGAGGGCGATGCAGAAGCGCTGCCGGCAGAAACTGTATTCTATGGAGCACAGCCGATCATTTCGGAAACCTATGGTGCGCACGGAGATCTTCGCCTTTGTGTTCCTGCTGCGTTTAGTGGGAAACTGGAAATTACCTATGGTGGGCTTGTTTTGTCCCGGATTGCGGAGTTGGTCTCTTTGCTTGGCATTGTGGGGTTGGTTGTTGTGAAGTGTATGCGAAAAAGGAGGACCCATGGAGCAGATTGTTAAAAAAATCAAATGGCTGTATGCGGCAGTGCTGGTGGTGTCCTGTTTTCCTTTGACCTTGGGATATTTGATGCATACAGGGGAAGTGCAGATATGGGCACAGAAGATTACCAACTCTATCTTATATAAGATGATAGGAAGCGTTGTGCTTTGGCATATTTGCATTGTGCTTTTGATACAATTGGTCACATTTACGGGGATGTTTTTCCTGATGAAAACCACTTATGAAGATGAAGTGGCGCACCTAATGGGTGTGACTTTATATATGACCTGTCCCTATCGGTTGTCTGTGACTTATCAACAGGTGGACATGAAGCAGGCGGTTGCCTTGGCACTGTTGCCTTGGTTTGTTTGGTCGTTTCGCAAAATCAAGAGAAAATGGGCTGAGGTATTTTCTGTGCCAATGGGTGCGATTTTCAGTGTTTTTGTGTTCTTGCTTCTATCTGCAAGAGATGGCATTCCGATGCAAAATATTGCCACGAAGGGGTATGTGTTGGCAGATTTTTTGACCATGTGGAAGTTTTCGGACCGACCGGGGCTGGGGCTTGGGTTGATGCTGGGCAGTGTTGTTTTGTTATGGGTACTGTTTGTAGCAGAAGGAAAGTTGCCAAAGGAAAGAAAGTTGTGGCTTTGTTGTATTTTGGCTTTTAGTTTTATGGCTACCAGATATTTCCCCTGGGAGATGGTGCAGAGGGTCAGTGGAGTTTTCTTGCAGTGGGTGTCCCTGCTTGGCAGTCCTGCTATATTTTGGGGAATTGCGTGTTTTATCCTTTCTTTCCTGATTCCTTGGGTGGTAGAAGAACTTTCCAAAGAAGAGAAAAAAGAATTGGCTAAGGGAAGCTGGATTATTATTTGGTTAGGGGCCATGGCAGGCGCCGTGTATTTCTGTAATACCTTGACCTTTTATACGCCCGGGATATAAGTAATCATTCCGGAGGATTGTTGAGGCAACGGGATTGGCACAATTTGTGCAATATTCACAAAAACGGACCCTCGTTTTTATAAACTTTGTTCAAAATTGGAATTGGCAGAATTTGGGCGCGGTGGTACTATAATAGACGTAACCCCCCCAATACATTATGTAGTTTTTTGCTATACCCATAAGAAGAAATACCTTCTTAAAAGGCGACCAGAGATGGTTGCTTTTTTCTTTACATTTTTTTCGGATTTGGGTAAGATATAGGGTAGACAAAAATGAAAGATTGATAGCGTCAGATAACCTATGGACGCAAGGGAGAGTTATAGATGTTAAATAGGCAAAGCAGTGCATTTTGCGACGCTTTTTTTAGCGATACAACACAGAATTTTATTTTCCCCGGAGAGCCGGAGAAATATGAAGAAGTCACCATAAAAATGCGCGCACCGAAACAGGGCGTGGAAGGAATTTGTCTTATCCGTCGCGGCCAGCGAATCCCTTTGAATAGAATGGAAGAGCTTTCTGTCGAGTGTGCAAATCAGGGAAGCGGTTGTAATTCCGATACATTTGATTATTACAGTTGCCAAGTGACTTTGGGGACGGAGCGCTTTTCCTATTATTTCGAGATCAATACCTCGGAGGGAACCCTCTATTACGACACCAGAGGTGTGGTGGATACCCCGGATGATACCTATCGGTTTGTTATCCTTCCCGGATTTAAAACTCCTGCCTGGGCCAAGGGTGCAGTTATGTATCAGATTTATACGGATCGGTTTTGCAATGGAGACCCTTCCAACGATGTGCTGACAGGCGAGTACTGCTACATCAACGAATTGGTGGAGCGGGTAGAGGATTGGAATCGTCCCCCTGCGGAAATGGATGTGCGCCAGTTTTATGGTGGAGATTTGCAGGGTGTGATGGATAAACTAGATTATCTGCAGGACCTGGGGGTGGAAGTCATCTACTTTAACCCTTTGTTTGTATCTCCCTCCAATCACAAATATGATAGTCAGGATTATGATTATATTGACCCCCATCTGGGCAAAATCCTGAGCGACCAGGGAGAATTGCTTCCTAAGGGAGAGAAGGAAAACCGGTTTGCTACCTTGTATAAAAATCGTGTGACGAGCAAAGAGAATTTGGAAGCCGGTAATGCACTTTTTGCCAAATTGGTAGAGGAAGCACACAAAAGAGGAATACGCGTGATATTGGACGGCGTGTTTAACCATTGCGGCTCTTTCAATAAGTGGCTGGACAGAGAGCGTATCTATGAAGATGCACAAGGCTACGAAAAGGGTGCTTATGTGAGTGAGGACAGTGTCTACAGAAGTTATTTTGATTTCAAAGATGTGGAGGGATGGCCTTACAATGGTAGCTACGATGGCTGGTGGAATCACGCCACCCTTCCTAAGTTAAACTACGAAGAGTCAGAGAAGCTATGTCGCTATGTGATGAAGATAGCAAAGAAATGGATTTCGGCGCCTTTTCATGTAGACGGATGGCGCTTGGATGTGGCGGCGGATCTGGGGCACAGCAGGGAGTTTAATCACTTTTTCTGGAAGGAATTCCGCAAAGCGGTGAAGGAAGCCAATCCGGAAGCTTTGATCTTGGCAGAGCATTATGGCAGCACCAAGGAATGGTTGCAGGGCGACGAATGGGATTCGGTGATGAATTATGATGCCTTCATGGAACCGGTGACTTGGTTTTTGACCGGCATGGAAAAACACAGTGATGGCAGCAGGCTTGAGTTAAAAGGGGATGCGGACTATTTTTGGCAGGCCATGCACTATCATAATGCCAGCTTCAGCAATCCCAGTTTGCAGGTGGCCATGAATGAACTTTCCAATCACGATCATTCCCGTTTCCTGACCAGAACTAACGGTAAAGTGGGAAGAGCCGCTACGTTGGGCACAGATGCAGCCCGGGAGGGTGTGCGCAAAGGGATTTTTAGAGAGGCTGTGGTGATGCAAATGACCTGGCCGGGGGCCCCCACTCTGTATTACGGGGATGAGGCCGGAGTGTGTGGATTTACCGATCCGGACAATCGAAGAACCTATCCTTGGGGCAGGGAAGATATGGAGTTGATACAATTCCATAAGGATATGATCCGTATGCACAAGGAATATCCGGAATTCAAAACGGGTTCCTTAAAACCCATGACGGGGGACAAAGGATTTTTATCCTATGGACGTTTTGCAGGTAAAGATATCAGTGTTGTGTTAATCAATAACAACGATTGGGAGATAGAAAAGACCATTTCCGTGTGGGAAGTTGGTGCACCTCAAAGTGGACGTGTGAAGGTGCTGGTGCAGACAGGCGAAGAAGGATATGTGATGGAAGGTGCTGAATATCCGATTATTGATGGCCGGGTGACGGTGCAACTTCCTGCCACCAGCGCAATGGTACTGCGGGTTGTAAATTAATTCGTTGTTTGGACTTGCATTTTATGGTTCTTTATGCTATGATTTTTCAGTCAGGCAACTGACGCATGGATGGATTCCCGAGTGGCCAAAGGGGACAGACTGTAAATCTGCTGCAAATTGCTTCGGTGGTTCGAATCCACCTCCATCCATATGCCGGCGTGGCGGAATAGGCAGACGCAAGGGACTTAAAATCCCTCGGGGGCAACCCCGTACCGGTTCAAGTCCGGTCGCCGGCATTGGAAACAAAAAGAGCTGATGCTAAGCATCGGCTCTTTTTTTGTGTGTTGGAGGGGAACCTGATAATCGCAGTTTCCTATTTTACAGAAATGTGTTAAAATAGTGAAAAATGCAAAAAGCAGGTGGAGTATATGCAAAAACCTACGATAGAAAACAGATTGACGAAAATCTTTCATTATATGGCACTGGTGCTTTTCTTTACCCTTTTTATCAATGGTATGTTTGGTACAGGGAAAGAGCAAATCATCGGGACACCCTCTGAATTTGTCCTTTGGCAGCAGGATTCTTTCTTTTTGAATGCGGTCAAAGTGTTGGCGGCAATTGTAGTGCTGTTTATCGTGGGAAAAGCCTATGACCTGTTTTTGTACAAGATTCATCCCAATCTGCTTTTGGCGGCAGCCTGTGTATTTGTAGGTGCTTTCAGCATCTGGTGGGTCACGGCGGCGCCTAATTACCCCGTAGCGGACCAGTTTACCATTTGCGATTACGCCATGGCCTTTAATCACGACAATTATGAGGGCATTCAAGAAATCAGTTATTTGACGGTATACCCTCAGCAGCTGGGTATTGTGACACTGCTACGCATTTTGTTCAGTTGGTTTGGAGATATGAATTACAGGGCGTTCCAGTATTTTTCTGCGTTGCTGGTACCGGTGCTTGTGCTGTCCGGGTGTATGATCGTGAGACACTTGACCAATAAAAACCACAAGGCGGAGTTTTATTATCTTTTGTTTGCGCTGTGTTGTGCCCCCATGTATTTGTATATTCCTTATGTATATGGCGACTTGCCTTCCACAGCGGTGGGACTATTGGCTACTTGGCTTTTGCTGTCCTGTTTGGATAAATTTAGCATCCCGAAGGCAATCGGACTGGGGGTTGCTGCGGGACTGATGGTACAGTTGCGGAAGAATACTTTGATTCTAGTCATAGCACTTGTGATTGTGGCGCTGGTGAAGTTGTTGGGCAAATTCAAATGGCAGGTTTTGGTGACCGGATGCAGTGTTATTGCGGGCGTCCTCTTATTGCAGGGAGCGTTGAATCTGACCTATGCGGGGGTGAGGGATACCTCTTTGAAAGGAATCCCGGCGTCTTTGTATCTTGTCATGGGAACCAATGATAAGGATGGCAATCCCGGCTGGTATAACGCCTATGCGCTGGACTCTTTTACACAGAATGGCTGTAACCCTAAAATAGCCACGGAAAAGGCGATGGTGGATTACAAAGCCAGACTGCAGGAATTTGCAGAAAATCCCGGATATGCCCTGAATTTTTATCAGAGAAAGATGAATTATCAGTGGAACGCGCCCATGTATCAGGCCCGGATTATGAATTTCCGTTTTAATGGAGAGTTAAAGCCCTTGGCGGTGTCTATTTATGGTGGTCCTAAAATGGATGTATTGCTGCAAGGGTTTATGAAGATATATCAATTATTTATGTATGGCAGTATTTTCTTCCTGTTGCTGGCAGACAGAAAGGGGCTGAAGAACGAAGACAAATATGTACTTTTGATTGCTGTGTTCGGAGGGTTTATTTTCAGTATGTTGTGGGAATCCAAACCCAGGTATGTGATGCCCTATTTCTTGATGTTGGTGCCTATGTATGCTGTGGCGGTGGATTATATGATGCGAAGGATTCCTACAGCGGCAAAGACATTTTTATCTGTTGTCCGAAAGTTCATTTCAGGAAAAGATAAAATAAATGCTGAAAATTAGGGAAAAACCCCTTGATTATTGTAAGACAGAGTGCTATATTTGATATGTTTTTGTTCTACGAATACATATAAAAAGAGGTAAAGATTATGCAAGTTTTATTCATCAGTTTAGCCCTTGCTATCATAGGAGGACTGTTGTTATCAAGAGTTGCAAAAATATTGAATCTTCCTGCAGTTACCGCATATTTGGTGGCAGGACTTTTGTTAGGGCCCTATGTGATTGGCTCATTAGGAGTTCCGGGCCTAGGATTTAACACATTGCACCAGGTAGAGGGGTTGAACGCCCTGTCTCAGGCAGCGATGGGATTCATTGCTTTTACCATTGGTAACGAGTTCCGTCTGTCCCAGTTAAAATCTATGGGAAAACAAGCAATTGCTATTGGTATCGGACAGGCGGTAATTACTACTGCATTGGTTGATGTGGTTTTGATTGGATTGCATTTGGCGTTCCCCCATCTGTTGTCCCTGTCTTCCGCAATTGTGTTAGGTGCTATTGCATCAGCAACCGCACCGGCGGCTACTTTAATGGTAGTTAAGCAGTACAAAGCCCATGGTCCTTTGACCAAATTATTGATGATGGTGGTTGCCATCGACGATGCAGTTGGCCTGGTGTTGTTTGCAGTTTCTTACGGAATTGCCAATGCCATTGAGGCGGGCAGTATCAGTGTGACAGGTATGGTAATTGAACCGCTGATAGAGATTGTATTGTCCTTAGGTATTGGTGCATTGATGGGATTTTTGTTGAATTTTGTGGAAACCTTTTTCCATTCCAGAAGCAAACGTATGTCGATTTCTGTGGCATTCGTTATTATGATGGTTGGAATCTCTGCAATCAAAGGAGAAATCGGCGGTGTTCACTGTGGACTTTCTCTGTTGCTCAGCTGTATGATGATGGGTACGATATTCTGTAATGTCTGTGAAACCAGCGAAGAATTGATGGACCGCGTGGACAGATGGACAGCACCCATCAGTATTCTGTTCTTTGTATTGTCCGGTGCAGAGTTGGATTTGCAGATTTTGGGCAATCCTCTGATTCTGTTGGTGGGTGCAATTTATATCATTGCAAGAACTGCCGGCAAGTATACTGGTGCATATGCAACCTGTAAGGCAACCAAGTGTAATGAAAAGATTGTGAAAAATCTCGGTATTACCCTGTTTCCCCAGGCAGGCGTGGCTTTGGGGATGTCTTTGACAGCAGCAAATCTTTCAGATGGAGCAATTATCAGAAACGTCATTTTGTTCAGTGTGCTGGTATATGAATTGATTGGTCCTACATTGACCAAGAAGTCCCTGATGGCAGCAGGCGAAATCAAGCCCGAGGGAAGAACCAGTGCAAGAAAGATAAATGACCCCAAGGATCCTGTACATTTACACTAAACCACAAGAAAATCTTAATAATTATTAAATATACTTTAATTAGACAAAAGACCCTGATAGGAATACAATAGACTTGTATTAACACAATAGAAAGGGATAATTATGAAAAAGATTATATTAACGGTCCTGGTGGCAGGTATGGTGTTTGCGTTGAGCGGTTGTGGTGATATGGAATCTCCTATCGTAACAATTAATTCGGTAGAATTTGAAGAAGAGGTGCCCACCCCCGAACCTACGGACAAGCCGATTCCCACTTTGGTTCCCGGTGGTGAGACAAATTATATCACCGACAGAGTGGAAAAAGATGGCATGATGCAGAGTTACCTTACCGGTGAGTGGAAAGATGCAGATGTGGTAGAGCGCAGAAATATGGCGGTTATGATTCCTAATAATACCCCCGCGCTTCCCCAGTATGGTATTTCTCAGGCGAGTATTATTTTCGAGGCACCTGTAGAAGGACGTATTACCCGTCTGATGGGTATCTTCGAGGATTACGATAATTTGGAAAAAATCGGACCCGTCCGCAGTGCCCGTGATTATTATTTGTATGAGTCCATGGCATATGATTCCATCTATGTCAATTGGGGTCTGGCAGTTCCCTTTGTAGGTCCTGTTATTAACACCACCAGAGTGGACAATATCAGTCAGGCCGTATATGGTATTGATGTGGCAGCATCCGAGGCGTTTGGTCGTGTTTCCAGACCCGGCTATTCCACAGAGTTTACCGGATATTTGTTTATTGATGGTTACAATGACGCAGTGAATCGTCTGAAATACAAGAAAACCTACGAAGCACACAATCGTTTCGAGCAGGCATTTACTTTTGCAGACGAAGGGTATGCGGCAACTTATGATTCTTATGAAGATGCAACCGAGATTTATCCCGGCGGAAATACATCCAATAAGGGTGGATACGGCACCAACAGAGCACACTTTAAATATGACGACAAGACCCGTCTTTACTACCGTTATCAGTATGGTGATGCGCAGATAGATGAGTACAATGATGAGCAGTTGGCAGTATCCAATGTTATTTTCAAGATTTGCCATGGCGAAGTGCACGAGCCTGTAGAGAAAGACTATATGGCGTTCGAAGTGCATGGTAAGGGCGATGCATATATCTTTACCAATGGTAAGGTAATTGAAGGTAGCTGGAAGCGCAAGGATGATTATTCTCCCAACATGTTCTACGATGAGAATGGCGATGAAATCGTGTTCAATCAGGGTAAGACATGGATTTGTCTGATTTGGGACGATTATGCAGAGTATATTTCTTATGAATAATTTCTAAACCAAAATCCCCGGGACAATCAGTGTTGTTCCGGGGTTGCTTTTTCCCCAATGGATTTTCGGGCAACACGAAGAGAACGAATAAATTTTTCTAAATAAGTATTGACAGTTAATTTAATTCCGTGTAAAATAATCCATGTTGTGACGCAAGGATTTACGTTACTGGCCCAGATAGCTCAGTTGGTAGAGCAGAGGACTGAAAATCCTCGTGTCGCTGGTTCGATTCCGGCTCTGGGCACTTCGCAGGAGGTTGCCAGTCAACCGAATGCGATTCATATATACGCGGGTGTAGTTCAATGGTAGAACACTAGCCTTCCAAGCTAGATACGTGGGTTCGATTCCCATCACCCGCTTTTGGAGAGAACCTTGAGAGACAAGGTTCTTTTTTCTACTATAAGAAATGCAACTTGTAAATGGACACTCACAAGGGGGAGCCATGAAAAAGACAAAAGCGGTAGCTAAGAAAAAAGGGTTCAAAGATATTAAGTTAAATAAAGCGCAGTGGATTACCCTGGTGGTAATGATATTAGCGTGTATTGCTGTGACCAAGCCCATGTCCTTGAACTGGGTGTGGAACGAAGCCAGCTGGGGACATCACGGTCAATACGAGAAGATGACAGATGCCATTCTTTCCGGACATCTGTATATGGATTATGATGTGGATCCCAAATTGTTAGAGTTGGAAAATCCTTACGACCGTGGCCAGCGCGAGGCCAATGGCGTGGCCTATGAGTTTGATCATGCGTACTATGATGGCCACTACTATATGTATTTTGGCATTGTGCCGGTATTTTTAGTTTGTATTCCCCTGCGTCTTTTGGGAATCTATGTGACCAGTACGGATTGTACCCAGATTATGGCGGTGGGTGCCATCGTAGGATTGTTCGCGCTATTCTATGCCATTTATAAGAAATATGCGCCGAAACTTCCATTGGCTACCTATTTGTGCACTTCCTGTGCGGTATCCTTTATCAGTTTGTGGTATGCAGTGAAGTATCCGTCCCTGTATTGTACGGCAATCACCAGTGGCGTGTGTATGGCAGTGTGGGGCGTGTATTTTTGCTTCAAGGCATTTGTGGTGGATACGGAATTTAAGAAAACTATTTTGCATGCTGCGTTGGGCGCATCCTTTAGCGCCTTAGTGTTTGGTTGCAGACCCACCATTGGCTTTATCAGTCTGCTGTACATACCGATGATTGTTCATTATGTGAAAGAGAACTATGCTATGTTTTTTGGCAAAGAAAAGGGCAAGATAGTTTATTCCTGGAAGGAAATAGGAAAAATCGTGGCAGCGTTTGCACTGCCCTATGTGATTACAGCAATTCTGCTGATGATTTACAACTATGTGAGATTTGACAATCCCTTTGAGTTTGGTCAGACATACCAGTTGACCCTCGTAGACCAGAGCTTTTATATGGATGATAAGCCAATGTTTGGTCCCGGGTGGTTGGCAGGATATCTGAATGATTTCTTGTTCTACTTTGTGAAGTACACGGATGTCAGCGATAAGTTTCCTTATATTCACGAAGATGGCATGTTGGTGTTGTTCCCCATTTTATTGCTGGGTGGAGCGGCATTCCGTTCTGTGAAACAACAGAAGGGAGCGGAAACCTTTGTAAAAGGGTTTGGCGCTTCCGTGATTGCGGCAGTTTTGATTATTATCCTGATGCAGTCCAGATGGGCACCCTTTGAACATCGCAGATATACCACAGACTTTGCTTTTATGCTGGGAATTTTGATGATGTTCGGTATCTGCCGTATCTTTATGGATGCAGATGAGAAGAAATACAAGAGGCTGAATTGGGTGGTTAGTTTGGCTTGCGTAGGTGCGTGCATTGTGGCTGCACTGCTGTTCTTCACCACCGGTGAATCTGCAATGGCGGATATGGATCCCGGGCTTCCCCAGAGAGTGGCTGACTGGCTGTTCTTCTGGAAGAAGTGAATGAATTAAAGAGAAAAATTTCTTGCTAAAAAGAGTTGACAAGACACAGAGGATAGGGTATAGTAGTGTTTGTTCGCAAGAGCAAACATATATGCGCGAGTGGCTCAGCGGTGGAGCACCTCCTTGCCAAGGAGGGGGTCGCGGGTTCGATCCCCGTCTCGCGCTCTCAGAAAACAAAAAGGACATCCGAGAGGATGTCTTTTTTGTTTTCGAGACACATCCGTGTCTCGAAGGTTCGATGTCTCCGCTCCGCTTCGGTCGTCGCAATTCCAAGGTCCCCCGGACCTTGTGCGACGTCTCGCGCTCTTTTTCATTTAAATTTCTGCAAAAAGTATTGTTTTTAGTCAAATTGTGACAATAAGGTTTGACATTGCAGTACTTTGAGAGTAGAATAGGACTTGATCAAAATAAGTGGTGGAGTCTGTCATCAAGCATTTGCTTGATTTATCTTGATCGCCTATGACATAAAAGGATATTTTATGTGTATTCAGGCAGGACTGGACTCTCGGTCCTGTTTTTTTTATGCTTAAAAATCCGAGAGTGTTTGGGCTCATAGGACTACCCTACCACGCATAAATTTATTATGTGGGAGGTTCTATCATGGAACAACATTTATCACTGTTTTACGGGCTTTCAATTTTGATTGCCGCAATCGCTTTTGCTTTCGCCGCATATTTATATGTATGGGTGAAGCGTCAGCCCCTCGAGAACCAGAAGATTATCGAGGTTGCCGGACTTATTCGTAATGGTGCGAATACCTTTATGAGCCGTGAGTACAAGATTCTTGCGGTATTTGCCGGTGTAATTGCTGTACTGATTCTTCTGTTTTTGCCGTCACCTATTTGGAAGAGCGATATCTTCTCCAACATAGGCATGGCAGTTTCTTACATTGCAGGTACCGTTCTTTCCGCTATTGCCGGTAAGGTTGGTATCCTGGTAGCAAGTTTGTCCAATGGACGTTCTGCAGAAGCCGCAAAGAAGGGTATCAAGCCTGCATTCTTAATCGGCTTCCGCGGTGGTGCTGTTATGGGTCTTCTCGTTGTGGGATGCTCTGTACTTGGTGTAGCAGCAGTGCTTTGGATTGTTGGCGATGCTTCTATTCTTTTGGGCTTCTCCTTTGGTGCAAGTTCTTTGGCATTGTTTGCTAAAGCAGGTGGCGGTATCTTTACCAAGACCGCAGACGTTGCAGCAGACCTTACCGGTAAGGTGGAACTTGGAATTGCAGAAGATGATCCTCGCAACCCTGCAGTTATCGCAGATAACGTGGGTGACAACGTAGGTGATGTTGCAGGTATGGGAGCAGACCTTTTTGACTCTAACGTGGCAGCTATGACTTCTGCTATCGTTATTGCACAGTCTCTTGCAGGCGGTGCATACAACAATGTATCCATGGTATTCTGTTATGGTATTTTGGGTCTGTTGGCTTCTATCATAGGTATTGCGACCGCACGTATCGGTAAAAATGGTAGTCCTACCAATGCACTGAACTCTTCTACTTATGTAACAACCGGTATTTTCATGGTATTAACTGCGCTTGCAACTTATTTCTTCCCCGGTTTCTCCTGGAGAATTTGGGGTGCTGCAACCGTAGGTTTGTTGGTTGGTGTGATTATTGGTATTACCACCGACTACTTTACAGATGATTCTAAGCCCATTGTTAAGAAATGTGCGAATGCATCCAAGAGTGGTCCTGCGTTCACCATTTTGTCCGGTGTATCTTACGGATTTATTTCTTCCATGCCCGCCATGGTTGGCATTGCAATTTCCGCATTGGCTGCATACAAGATTTGTGAGCCCATGGGTCCCGGATATGCAATCTTTGGTATTTCCATGGCTGCGGTTGGTATGCTTTCCATCGTAGGTATGATTATTTCTAATGACGCATATGGTCCCATCGTTGATAATGCCCGTGGTTTGGCAGAGATGGGTGATTTGGGAGAAGAAACCATCCGTATCGCGGATGAACTGGATAGTGCAGGTAACACTGTAAAAGCTGTAACCAAAGGCTTCTCCATCAGTGCAGCAGGCCTTACCGTTATTTCCCTGTTGGGTGCCTTTATGTCAGAAGTAAATGCGCACCTGATTGCTTCCGGTGCGGAGCCCATTACCGGATTCGATATCATGGATCCCACCGTATTCTTCGGTATTTTGATTGGTGCATCCATTCCCGCAGTATTCTCTGCAATGCTGATTTTAGGTGTTGATAAGAATGCACAGCGTATGGTTGCTGAGATTCACAGACAGTTCAAGGAAATCGTTGGTCTTCGCGAAGGCGATCCCAGTGCAAAGCCTGAGTATGATAAGTGTATCGACATTGCAACTACCGGTTCCCTCCGTGAATTGATCCCTGCAGGTTTGATGAGTATTCTTGCTACCATCGCTGTTGGTATCATCGGCGGCGCAAAGGCTGTTGGCGGTTTCTTGCTTGGTAATATCGTCAGTGGTTTGTTGCTTGCACTGTTCATGTCCAACGCAGGTGGTCTTTGGGATAACTCCAAAAAGTATGTGGAAGCAGGTAATGAGGGTGGTAAGGGCAGTGAAGCCCACAAGGCAGCAGTTATTGGTGATACCGTAGGTGATCCTTTCAAGGATACCGCAGGTCCTTCCATTAACACACAGATTACTGTGGTTTCCCTGGTGGCATCCTTGCTTTCCGCAGTATTTGCAGCATTTTCTATTTTTGGATAATGGAATAAAGGAAAATTAAACAGTGGTACCGAAAGGTATCACTGCTTTTTTGTGCATATTTACTATTGCAAGTTAGGTGCAGAGTGCTATTCTTGAGATAGATTCTTCTATATGAGGAGGGATACCATGTCACGGCAGAAGGCTACGAAAAACTACACAATGGATATGTGTGAAGGCTCCATCGTTGGAAAGATGTTGCTTTTCGCGCTACCTTTGATTGCTTCCAGCATTTTACAACTTTTGTTTAATGCGGCAGATGTGATTGTGGTAGGTAAATTTGCCGGTGACAACGCGTTGGCGGCGGTAGGGTCTACCAGTTCCATCATTAACCTGCTTACCAATGGTTTTATTGGTTTGTCTGTAGGTGCCAACGTATTGGTGGCCAGATATTTTGCCGGAAAACAGGAAAAACAGTTAAGAGAATTGGTACATACCGCTATGACTGTCAGTGTTGTCTGTGGATTTGCACTGGCGGTGGTTGGAGTTATCGGAGCCAGACAGTTTCTGATGTGGATGCAAAGCCCTGCAGAAGTCATCGATTTAGCCACCCTTTATATGCGGATTTATTTCTTAGGTATGCCGGCTGTACTTGCTTATAATTTCGGCGCAGCTATTCTCAGAGGCGTGGGTGATACCAGAAGACCATTGTATTATCTCTCCTTTGCGGGTGTGGTAAATGTGGTCCTGAATTTGATTTTTGTGATTGTTTTCCATATGAGTGTGGCAGGTGTTGCGCTTGCGACAGTGATTTCTCAGGTGATTTCAGCGGCGTTGGTCATCCGTTGTATGATGCGTGAGGAAGGGGCTATTCGTCTTGAAAAGCAATATATTGGAATTAACAAGAGAGTTTTTGGAAATATTTTACAGATAGGCATTCCGGCGGGATTGCAGAGCTGCCTGTTTTCTTTATCTAATGTGGTGATTCAATCTACCATCAACGGATTTGGTTCCACAGTGATGGCGGGAAGTGCGGCTGCAGCCAATGTGGAGGGTTTTGCCTATGTGGCGATGAATGCTTTTGCCCAGGCAACGGTAGCCTTTGTGGGACAGAATGTGGGCGCTGGCAAATTCGAGAGAATCAATAAGATTGTACTGATAGCACAGGGTTGCGCTGCAGGTATTGGATTGGTGTGCGGTAACTTGATTTATATTTTCGGCGAACCACTACTGGGCTTGTATTCCGACAGTTCTTTGGTGATAGAAGCCGGAATGCTAAGATTGTCAGTGATTGCTACAACCTATGCTATTTGCGGTATGATGGACAGCATGGTGGGCGCACTTCGAGGCCTGGGTTACTCTGTCATGCCTATGATTGTGTCCTTACTTGGTGCGTGTGCATTCCGTATGGCGTGGATTTTTGTTTTCTTCCAAATCGAAAGATTCCACACCATCGAAACTGTTTATAACGCCTACCCCATCTCCTGGACCGTGACGCTGGTGGTGCATGTGATTTGCTTCCTGATGGTGAGGAAAAAGTTTGGGAATAAGAGTGCATAGGGTTTAGAAAAAGATTGCATTATCTCTTTAAGAAGCGTACACTATTATTGTCAAGGAATAGCATCTTAAAGTAGTTGAATAATGTGATTTGTTTTTATTTTCTTTGCACGCGGAATTTAAAAGCAGAAAGTTTTATGAAAATTATTTTGATATGTTAAAGACCTTGAACACCTATCAAGGCTTTCGTGAGGGAAAGCTTTATCTGTGTTGCAAGGTTTTTTGTTTTCCTCTGACAGAATAATAAATTGGAGGATGTAAGAAATGCATTTAAAAGAAACATATTTACATGGAGAAGAAAAAGTAGAGGCAAGGAGGATTATTAGCGAAAAAACAGGTTATATCATTAAAAGTACCAGTATTTTAAGCCAAATATTTAGACGTAGTTCATTTGCTGCTGAAATGGGGGTAACCAGTAACGAGATTTTTGAATTCATTGGAGACCAGGTCTTAGATTATTATGTTGTTAAGATTGTTTCAGAAAGATGTGGGTCACTGGGTATAACAGACGATTACACCTTTAGAATTCGCGAAAATCGGTTTACATTTATCAAACAAACTTTGGTCAGTAATGAAGCACTGGCAAAAATAATCGACGAGTGGGAGATTGTAAAGTATCTGCGCTTGGGCAGAAGCGATATAAAAAATGAGGTTGCTAAGGAGCAAAAGGTTAAAGCAGACCTGTTTGAGGCGGTGATTGGGGCAATTGCAATAGAAAGCAATTGGGACACTCAAGTGCTTGAGACTGCCGTTAGGTCGGCTCTTGATATGGAAAATAAAATCACGGATTTGATTGAAAGTGATACAAAGGTAAGATGTTTCAATATTGATAATGCCATAACTACATTAAAGGAGTTTGCGGAACATGGACGATGCACTATGCCGAGCTACAAGTTTGCCGGGCCTGATTACGTTGGGTATTATGAAGACGGAAAGCCCAAATGGTTTTGTACTTGTTGCATAGTGGATGAAAAAATCGGTATTACATATACGGTTGAATCGACATCTAAAAGCGAAGCAAAAAAAGCGGCTGCTTACTTGGTTTTATGCCAGCATTTGGGTATGCAAAATCAATATGGACCGAACGATTGGTATAGTTTATGGACATATAAAGATGGAAAACTAACGCCTAATCGCAAAGATAATAAGAAAGTGCTATCATGACCAAATGGCGCTTTAATTATGATTCGGGCGAATACCAGAAAGAAGACCTTCTCAAAATATTTCACAAAAAGAATTGGCAGAGAAGACTGGTATTGCACAAACAGAAATTAGTAAACTGGAAAGTGGCAAGCGCAATCCCTCTATTAAGTTATTGCAACGACTTGCTGATGGAATGGGGATGGTTTTGAAAGTAACCTTTGTTCCTAAAGATGAATTGGTGAAAAGTTTGATGTTAGACTTGGATAGTACAGAGAAGCGTGCAGAAACAGAAGGATGGATTGATGCAGAAGATTTAGAGCGAGAATTGAAAGAGTAGGTTTAGTAGGCTGTAGTATATAATATGGGAAGTTACCAAAAGGCGGATAGATTTCCGTCTTTTGTTTTTTGTGCAAAAACCTCATTTTTTCTTTACACTTATCAAGCGGCGTGATAGTATTATACTACTCAAATTTTTTCAATTAATTTCTCAAAATCTTTATTATATCATCCGCCTAACATCAGGCAGTTTTCAAAAACAATTTATGAAAACAAGTTGACACCACATATGACACCATATATAATATAAAGGAGGAATAAAGTTGTCTAAATGGGATAAGTTATTATTATCTATACGAAAGATGTCAGATGATATTAGATTTGACGAAGTGAGTAAAATATTAGAAAGCTACGGATATAAAAAAAGTAATCCACGCGGTGGAAGTAGCCATTACATTTTTCGCAAAAAAGGATGTAACCCTATTGTAATTCCAAAACATAACCCCATAAAAAAGGTGTATGTGGAAATGGTAAAACAGGTAATAGAAAAAGGAGAGGAGCAATGAAATCAGTAAAAGAGTATATGGAAATGCCCTATCGAATGGAAATTATAGAAGATAAGGACGAAGGTGGATATGTTGTATCGTTCCCAGATTTGCCTGGTTGCATTACCTGTGGGGAGACGATAGAAAATGCAGTAAAAAACGCAGAGGAAGCAAAAAGAATTTGGATAGAAGCTGCCATTGAGGACGGTGTGGAAATCCTTGAGCCAGACAGTTTACAAGATTATTCCGGTCAGTTCAAGTTGAGGCTTCCAAAGAGTTTGCACAGGTCACTTGCGTTGAGATCACGGCGTGAAGGTGTTAGTATGAACCAGTATTGCGTGTATCTTTTGTCAAAGAATGATGCTGTTCATACGGCATAAAGTAAATAGAAGTTAGAGAGGCAGGCGCAAATACGCCTGCCATTTTTATATATACCCTATTCTACTGTTACGATTCTTGTCGCTTCTTTAATGAGTAAATCTATCTGTTTTCTCTGTTCTTTTAAATATACTATCTGATTTTTAATTGCATTTTGAGTTGTTGATTCCGGAGCATCAAGGAGTAAAGAAATCTCTCTAATAGAGAAGCCAAATCGTTGATAGAGTTTGATTTTGGCAATTCGTTCCTGTGCTTCGTCATCGTACAACAAATGTCCATACTTATTCTTGCTGGATGCGGCTACCAATCCCGCCTTTTCATAGCCCTGAACGGCGCGACGGGACACACCTAACTGGTCGCATAGTTCGTGCAAGGTTTTGCATTCGTTCATTTCCTCTTATACCTTCCTTTCTCATCGTGAAACTGCACGCAACGTGCAGTCAATAGGTTTTTGCAACTATGCGTTGCTCTTAACAGGAGATGTAAATTTCGCGAAAAGAAGATATATAATTTGAAATATGCGGGATAGGGGTTGACTGCACGGGGCGTGCAGATTTAGGGTTTTGATATAAAACTTTATCTTGTGTAAATGGAGGAATTGAAGAATGAAAAAAGGAATAATGGTATTACTTTTAGTTGTGACATTGTGCTCTATAATTGGGTGCGGAAAGCAGGAAAACAAAGCGACTATAGGGGAGGCTTCTACTCAAGCGGCTATAAAGGAGAGTTTGGATGAAAATGATCCAGAAGTTGTTCTTATGAATATTGCAGATGATTTTGTGAGTGTTATCGACAGTTTATTGCAGAAGGAAATAGATACTTTTGCGGAGGTTGGGGTGATATATCCGGATTACGCAAAAAACAAGGGATTAATTGATGAGTGGGTTAACACTGTTTTAGAGGAGTCAGATAATCTTTTTGCAAGAACACGAGAGAATGCTATTGTTTATTTTAAACTGATAGCAAACAATCCGGATCATAAATATAGCGAGTTCTGCGAAGACCTGTTGGATAAATTCTATGACACAGTATACGAAGATGCGATGGATGAATATTACGACAATCTCTATGAAGATGCGTTGGAAGATTTATATGACGCATACTATGATGGAATCATATATGATGCGCAGGATGATATGCCATACAAGGAGTGGAGCGATGCGAGAAGTGAAAGTTATAGAGTGTGGTCAGATGCAAGATCGGCTGTATATAAGAAGTGGTCTAAAGAAAGATCGTATTTGTATGGCTTATGGTCTGCAATGAATTCTGCTTTTTGCTGGAATGATAATTTTGATGTTGACGCAATCGTTGCTGAGTATGACGAGAAGAAAGCTGAAGAAGATGCAAAAAGAGCATCGGAAGAAGCTAAAGTTTATGTTGATTTCGAGGTAGTCTACAAAATAAATTCCGAAGGAGATGCAGAGGTAGTCGGGTATCAGGGAGAAGGAAACCGAATTACAATTAGTTCGGAATATGAGGGTGAGGATGTTGTCCGTATAGCAGAAGGCGCTTTTGAGGATTGCACTACACTAGAAAGCGTAATTATGTGGGCAGAGGTAGAGGAGATTGGAGATTATGCATTTGCCGGCTGTACTGGTTTGACGGAATTTAGTATCTCGAGTGACACCGAGGTTATTGGGAATCATGCTTTTGAGGGATGTAGTAATTTGAAAGAACTCTATATTTGGGGAGATCCCGATATAGGGGACTATGCCTTTGCTGATTGTGTTGGGTTGCCAGAAATTAGTATTAGTAGTAGTACAGACATTGTTGGTGCACATGCTTTTGAAGGATGTACGGGTGTCACTGATATCTATATCTGGGGCTGTGAAATTATAGGGGATTATGCATTTGCTGGCTGTACTGGAATCGAGGAGGTAAGTATTCCAAGTGAGGTTCATTCTGTTGGAAACCATGCGTTTGATGGTTGTAGGGCATTAACATCAGTTTATGTTTGGGGAGACGATACGGCCATTGGAAAAGATGCTTTTGCAAATTGTCCAAGCCTGGCAGATGCGCCGGCTTCGAGAGGAGTTGTTCCGGAAAGTGTTGTAAGCGATACAAAGCAAGACAGTAAGATTGAACAAAAAGCGTTGCCACAAAACGAGATAAAACAAAGTGAGACTGCGCAAAATGAGACAAAAACGGACTTAGATCCGGCTTTTAAGGAAGCCATGGACAGTTACGAAAAATTTGTGGATGAATATGTTGCATTTATGAAAAAGTACATGGATAATCCTGGAGACTTAAGCCTTCTTTCTGATTACGCAGATTATATGACGCAGTATGCGGATTTTGTAGCAGATTTTGAATCTTGGGAGGATATAGAAATGGGAGCTGAGGAGGCAGCATACTATATTGATGTTCAAGCTCGGGTTACAAAAAAGTTGCTTGAAATAGCTATGTAGCCAATAGTTTAAATAGTAAGCAGAGAAAAAAGGGTAAAACAGCTGACAAATTTTTTGTTATGTCACCTAATATGGAAGGATAATAATATGGATGAAACAAGATATGATTTAATTAATGAAAATAAAAAAGAGATGAGTATGACTCCTTTTGTTGTCATGTTAATAGGCGTGATAGTTATGGTTGTGGCACTAATACTACCATATGTCACAGCTGTAGGTAATTTGGCAGATTACATTGAGAAAAATCCAGACAGAGTGGAGAATGAATCCCTAGAACTTACGGCAAGTGACTTGGCAAATGTTCCGGTTGTTTCTGCTAGTAATATTGTAATTGGTTTGTTTGGAGAGGATGAGGGCATAATCGCAAAGGTGATTGTGGCGGTGCTTGGTAGTTGTACGGCATTAACAGTTCTGTTTGTCATGATCAAAAAGCCAGTAGTTGTTATCATTTTTGATTTGCTGACTTGCGGTGTATTCTTTTTTCTCAATTTTATGATGAGAGAAACTTTTATTGTTTCTGAGGAAACATATGCATGGGGCATAGGCTACTATGTGTTGATAATTGCTGCAATCATTGCCTTTGCTGGTGCTGTTTGGATGATAGTTACGAATATAAACATTAAAAGAGAAGCGAAAAAAAAGATTGAGGACAGAAAGGTCATTGAATAATGTAATGCTTTCCTTACTGCTGGAAGCATGAATACAAAACCCCCAGAAGTCATTTAAATTCTGGGGGTTGTATAAGGTATTTCTTGTAGAAAAGGTGCAATATAGCAATCTTTGTGCTATAATACTAAGAAGAAAATCCACAAAGGAGGCCAAACAAATGAAAAACTTACAAAAGAGCAAGAAATGGATTACCATCATTATCAGCATAGTAATTGCATTGTTGTCGATATTTGTAGTGGCTGACCGGGCAACAGATGCAAGAACATATGCAAGAACAATCCAATCGATTGACGAGAAAAAAGCAACAGTTATGGGAGTTACTGCTGCGGCAATAACAGCATCAACTCTGATTGCAGCAATACCGGGAGACGCATCCACCCCTATTGCAAATGAAATTATGGATATTGGTTCCTATTTGTTAATTGTAGTTTGCGCGCTGGTATTAGAAAAATCACTGCTGACGGTACTTGGATATTTATCGTACAATATCCTTATTCCGGCAGCATGTGCAATATTTATTATTGCTATTCTTGCAAAAAAGGACATATTAAAGTTGTTATCTCTAAAAATAGCGGTATTTGCAGTAGTGATTTCACTGATAGTGCCTTTCAGTTTACGAATAAGTGATTTGATTTATGAGGTAAATCAGGATACCATAACAGACCTCGTAGCAGATATTGAACAAAACGAAGAAACAGAACAAGTAGAGGAAGCTCCCGAGGTAGAAGAAGAGGTAGAAGCGGAAGAGGAAAATAGAAGTTGGTGGAAAATTACTACTGATAAGGTAAAGGATACTACAAACAAAGTAAAGGACACGGTTAGTAATGGGTTGTCAAAAGGAATCGATTGGGCAAAGCAAAAACTCAATGATTTTATCGATGCAATCGCTGTGTTCATTATTGCGTATTGTGCTATTCCTATTATTGTTTTCTTCGTGGTAATATGGTTTGTGAAGATTCTGTTTGGTGTTAAGATTTCTATGCCAAGCAAAGATAAGGTAGGATTATTAAATAAGTTAAAAAAGCCTGCCGCAGATGATGAGATTAAGGCTTTGCCTGATAACAGTGAGACCTAATTGAACCAAAGAAAAGGGGAAAGCAAAAAATGGATGATAAAAACATAAAGACTAACCTGATTAAATCGGCAAATCACCTTGTATCAAATGTTGCAGAGATTGCCACGGAATCGGGAAAGAAAAGTAAAGATCTCGTCGCAGGTGCTCTTGCTTATACCGTTAGTGGAAGCAAAATGTTGGCTGGTGAAATAAAAAAGAGTGCGAAAGATATCTCTGGAAAGAATAAGGAGAATCGATACAACAAGCGTTTGCAAAAGTTTAACCCTTTATTTGAGGATGAATACAAAAGCCCTAGTTTTCACCTTCCTAATATCATCTGTATTGTTGATGATGCAGTTAGAAGGGATATAGATGTTTGCGAGGGAGCTATTGGATGGAGAGAAATGAAGCAAAACGAAGAAGTTTTGTATTTGTATGACGAGTACATACAGCAAAGCGGTATTACCTTTGTGCCTAATGCCACCTGTAACGCAATATACTATGTAGATGTTTTTGACAGGACCCGGTACATAAATACAGACTCTATTTTTCAGTTTTCCCATGACGCAAAAGTGGCAGAATTAGAAAACATTGCCCGTTGCTTAGGAGCAAAGAAATGTACAATTCATATGGTCAACCAGGAGCACCAGAGAGACAAAAGAATGAGTCAATCAGACACTAATGTTAAGGTGCCTTATATGGGAAAAAACAGTGTGGCAGTTGGAGAAACATCGGAGTCTGCATCGGACTATATGACGAAATTTGAAAGCAAAAGTGAGGCCGTTTTTAAGGGACTTCGAAAGGCGGAGATGCCGGAGTTAAAGTGGTTTGCCCACGACCCTAATATTCAAAATCTAATCAATTTTCGATTGACGGAAGGCAAGAAGATTGCCTCAAAAGAATTGCAATTAAGTGGTGCGTCATCCGCCACGCTAAGTCGGAAAACGGCAGTTTCAATTGATGCAGTTGCAAAAGATATGGGCGTTAAACAGAGCAATTCTTTGGAGACAAAATCGGTAAAAGAGAGTTCTCAAACAATATACTATCATCTAAAATTCTAAAGAATAAGGAGAATTTATGTTATGGCAAAGAATAAATGGGTATCGTTTTTCCTCTGTTTGTTTTTGGGTGTGTTGGGCGCGCACAAGTTTTACGAGGGAAGAATTCTATTGGGAATATTGTATGTTTGCACAGGAGGTTTGTGTGGTATTGGTGTGGTAATAGATTTAGTTATTCTATTTTTCAAACCAAATCCTTATCATCCGTAGAGGGGATAAGTCTTCACTCCACCTTCCCTCTTCCCCACACAGTGGATGGTTGAGCCTTGGGCGTAGGGCTGCGGAACAGCAGTCTGCCCAGGGCTTTTTTGTTGAAGGGAAACAGAGGCCACAGGTAGCTGAACTTGCCGAAGGTGGGGGTGGTGGCAGTGGAAATAAGAACCACAAAAAGACTACACAAAAAGCCGGGTAAGCCAAAGAAGCCTGTGAGCAGAAGTAAGAAAATGCGCATCAGGCGGATGCCGTCCCGGAAGCCGCTGTCGGACAAGGACAGGGATGCCAGCAACGTGATGGCAGCATAAAACAGGACTTCGGTGGAAGCCCACTGCAATTGTACGGCCACATCGCCGATGATGAGACCGCTGACGATGGAGAGGGCGCCGGAATATTTGTCGGAGGTCAGGGCAGAGGAATACTGAAACAAATCTAGAATAAATTCTACGGCCATCACATAGAAAAATAATCGTGGGGCAGTTATGCCTTCCATATCCATCAGTTTCCAGGCTTCGGTCAGCTCCGGGAAATGTGCTCCCAGCAGGAGAAAAGTAGGCATTAAAAGAAGGCTGATTGGAATACACAGAAACCGCACCAATCGGAAATAAGTCCCCACGAAAGGACTTTTATAATAATCTTCGGGACTTTGCGTAAATTGAAATATGGAACAGGGGAAAACCAATACCAAGGGGGAATTGTCCACCATCACCAGAATATGACCTTCCAGGAGATAACTGCTGGCCACATCCGGGCGTTCCGTAGTCAAAACACAGGGCAGGGGATTCCACCAGCGTTTTGTAATCAGTAGTTCCTCTAAACTTTTGGCCCCCATGGTCAGGGAGGTTACGTCCAGTGCGTCAATGGCCTGCTCCAAACGAGCCAAAAGAGATGGGTCCGCTTTGTCTTGCAGATAGGCAATCGCCACATCCGTGCGGCTTTCCTTTCCTACGAAATGTCTGGAGAAGACCAACTTCGGGGATCGGATCCGCCGACGCAACAGGTTGGCATTGGTAAGCATGGCTTCCACAAAACCGTCCCGGGAGCCTTTGGTGACCCGCTCCATATCCGGCTCTTCAATGCTGCGGGTGGGATACGTACGGACATCGATGACAATGGCTTGGGCAAATCCGTCTAAAAATAATGCCACGGGACCACAGAGCACATTTAATTGTATTTCTTCCCAGGAATCCATCAGTTGCACACTGGTATATCCCACTTTATGGCTGATGAAATTTGCGATATTTTCCACGGTGGGATTTTCCACATAAAGGGGATTTTGCAAATCGGAGAAAATCTTTTGCAGGATATCCGTCTTGCACATCCCATTGATGGCCAGAAGGTATGCCTTGGTATCGCCCACGTGCAATTCTCTGGTAATCAGGTCATAACTTACTCCCACAGGGAATTGGGTGGAAATCAGTTGGATATTGTCCTGTAGCTTCTTGGAAAGCTGTAGCATGTTGCCCTGCGACAAATTATCGTTTGCGGATGATGTATTTGAAGTGCTCATAAATATCCCCTTTATTATTGATTACCAACTATTGTGGCTTTTTTTGTGTGATTTATTCTTTGCGTGGATTGTAAACAAAGCCCCGTAAAACGACAAGAAAACGGACTGTAAAAAAAGATGTCATATTAGATTGTCATGTGGTAAAATAAAACCAAGCACAGATTGAACTGATATATTTTCGGAGGAACATGGGATGAAGGTCAGAGAAAGAATAGTGTCCCCCATTGCGCACACCTGTGACGTGCTGGTGTGTGGCGGCGGTTTCGGTGGGATTGCGGCAGCGCTCTCAGCAGCCAGAAGTCATAAAAAGGTAATCCTTTTAGAAAAGACCTATACCCTGGGCGGTTTAGGTACTGCCGGGTTGGTAACCATCTATCTGCCCCTGTGCGACGGCATGGGAAAGCAGGTTTCCTTCGGCATTGCAGAGGAACTGTTCCGTCTGTCCATTTCCATGGGAATGGAGCCGCAAATAGGAATGCCCTATCCGGATATTTGGCTGGATGAAGAAAAAGTTCCGAAGCGAAACGAAAAGAGCATGCGTTTCGAAACACAGTATAATCCTCATTTGTTTGCGATATTGGTAGAACAACTGCTACGCAAAGAGGGTGTGGAGATCATATACGGCGCATCTGCTGTGGCAGTGAAAGTGAAAAAAGACAAAATTTCGTCAGTGCTGATAGAGGGCAAATCCGGCCGTCAGGCCATTCAGGCTGTATCCGTGGTGGATGCCACCGGAGATTGTGACATTGCCAAGTTTGCAAAAGCACAGACAGAAACCTTCCGACAGGGAAATGTGTTGGCGTCCTGGTATTATTTTATAGATGAAAAGGGATACCATCTGAATATGTTAGGATTTGCGGATATTCCCGATGACCAAAAGACGGATGCGGATAGAGAGAAGGATAGAGGGAGAAAACGCTATGCCGGATTAGAGACAGAAGAATTGTCCCGAATGATGCAGGATTCCCATGGCTCTATTCTTCAAGATGTAATTTCTCGGAGAGAAAAAGGGCAGGATGTATGGCCTGTTACCACTGCCTCCATTCCGCAGGTGCGAATGACCAGAAAAATAGTGGGTGAGTATACCTTGGATGTGGCAGAAGAGCATACCTATATGAAAGATTCCATTGGTATGGTTTCTGATTGGCGTAAGCGTGGCCCTGTGTATGAGGTGCCTTTTGGAACTTTGTACGGTAAGGATGTGAGGAATTTGATTACCGCCGGAAGATGTGTTTCTGTCACAGAATCCATGTGGGATATTATGCGTGTGATTCCCTGTTGTGCCGTGACCGGTGAAGCGGCAGGATTGGCAGCAGCCATGACGGATGATTTCAGCGTATTGGATGTGAGCAAGTTACAGGAAGAACTGGTACGTCGGGGTGTTGTTTTGCACGAGAAAGACCTGAAATGACGTGATGCGGAAATGTATAAGTAACGGATTTCGGAAGAACAGTAAATAGAAGGATGGGAGGAACCTATCATGACAGAAGAAATGACAAGAATTGCAGAGGAAGCCTATTTGGCGGCGAAAGAATTGTTAGATAAGGCGGCAGCCAAAGAGGGACAATTATTTGTAGTGGGTTGTTCCACCAGCGAGGTGGCCGGTGCGGGCATTGGTACTTTTTCAAGTCCCGAACTGGCAGAGGTAGTCTTCGGTGGTATCTATCAGGCAGCCCAGGAAGCAGGCGTATACTTAGTGGCGCAGTGCTGTGAGCATTTGAATCGTGCCTTGATTTTGGAAGAGGAAGCAGCAGAGCGTTATGGATATGATGTGGTGAATGTGGTGCCCCAACCTAAGGCGGGAGGCTCCTTTGCTACCACAGCTTATAAGGCGTTTGAGAATCCTGTGGCAGTAGAGCATGTAAAGGCCCATGTAGGAATGGACATTGGAGATACCTTAATTGGAATGCATATGAAGGATGTTGCGGTGCCTGTTCGTATCCGCATCGGCGAAATCGGGGACGCCCATGTGGTGTGCGCGCGAGTACGCCCGAAATTCATCGGTGGTTCCAGAGCAATATATTCATAATGGTCTCAATAGAATCCATCTGGCCACTATTTGCCATGGTTTCTATTACCTTGTTGCGGTTCGCA
>JAEIGA010000176.1_pt1 | contig 89340 bp, 73 predicted proteins | sample 9270691 | NCBI WGS metagenome assembly JAEIGA01 (sample SAMN17057246, study PRJNA624740) | gut metagenome | biome: biome; isolation source: fecal sample | host: Bos grunniens | place: China: Xizang | collected 2019 | reverse complement strand
CACCATATGCATCCAAAAGTAATATTATTCCTAAAATTATGCGATAGATTACAAAAGGTAAAAATGTGGCAAATCTTAGCCATTGCATCATTAAAAATATTGCTAAAAAGGAAAACACAAAAGAAAAACTAATTGCTTCATATGCATCAAGCATTATAGATGTTTCGCCGTTTGAATATAATGTATATATTGCTAAAATACCAGCTCCTAAAATAGATGGAATAGAGAGCAACATAGAGAATTTTGCTACTTCACTTCTATCAAAACCTAGAAAACGTCCAAATGTAATTGTTACACCGGATCTACTAGTACCTGGCAAAAATGCTAAACATTGAGCAAAACCTATAATTAGAGCATCTTTTAAGCTCATATTCTTTAATGTTTTTTGAGTACTAAAATGATTATCTGCATACCATAACAATATAGAATATATTATTAACAAATATCCTATAAGTTTTGTTGAACGTGTCCAAGATGTACCAAAATATGAAAGAGCTCCACCTATTATTATCGCAGGAATAGTGGCAAATATTAGATAATAGGCTAGTCTTATACCTTCAATATCAAACTTTGGCATAAACTTATATTTAAATAAAGATACAATCATTTCTTTGATTATTTTATAAAAATACAAAACAACCGCAATAAGAGACCCCATATGTAGAGCTATATCAATTAATTGACCTTGATCTCCAAAATTTGTATATTTTGCAAATAATATAAGGTGTCCTGATGAACTTACAGGCAAAAACTCTGTTAATCCTTGAATTAGTGCTAGCAAAAAAATGTGCATATCAAACATTGTTACTCCCTCTACTATTTAATTAGTATATTATAAATAGTAGTTATTAAAAATCAAATAACGAACCTTGAGGTTTTTCTTCTTTTTTTATTTTAGATGAATTTTTATTATCTGTTTGAGTTGTTAATTCACCATCAATAAATTTAATATTAAGTGTTTGCTGTTTTTTAGCATCTTTTTGAGTATATATAGTTTGGTTACTATCACCCTTTATCCATGCGAACCCTCGTCTTAATACAGAATCGATTGAAACACCATCTAAGCGACAAGATAATCCTTCTAATTTTTCGGAGTATCTTTCTATTAATGATTTTACATAAACATCCTTTATTTCTGATAATGCTAAAATATTTTTCTTTTGTGTTATAAGGTTCTTTATAGCATTTTGTAAACGTTCTACTCTATAATCTAACTTTTGCGCACTTTCTTCTAATATTTGTTTAAGATTTGGAATTCCTCTTGTTAAACCTTCTATTAGATTTTTATATTCATTTAAATAGCGATAAATTGAACTATGCATACGAGTATTTAAGATATTAATATTTGTTATTAATTCTGATTTTACGGGAACAGCAAACTCTGCTGCACCGGTTGGTGTTGGAGCTCTTCTATCTGCAACATAATCTATTAGCATAGTATCTGTTTCATGACCAACTGCTGAAATTATTGGAATTTTAGAATCGTAAACAGCTCTGATTACAATCTCTTCATTAAAAGACCATAAATCTTCTAAGCTACCACCACCACGAGCTACAATTATAACATCTGGACGTTTAATGGAAGAGTTTTTATCTAGAGCATTAAAACCTCTAATTGCCGATGCTATTTTTTCTGCTGAACCTTCACCTTGAACTGGAGTAGGCCATAACAAAATATGACTTGGAAATCTATCTCTAATTCTATGAATAATATCTCTAATTACAGCACCTGAAGCACTAGTAACTACACCAATTGTATCTGGAAGAAATGGAATCGGTAATTTATGAGATGCATCAAAAAGACCTTCTTTAATAAACTGTTGTTTGCGCTCTTCTAAAAGTTTTAATAGAGCACCTTGGCCTGCTGGTTCTAGACTTTCTATAACCAATTGATATGAAGACTTTCCTGCAAAAGTTGTTATTTTTCCTTTTGCAATCACTTCTAAACCATCTTCTATTTTTACTTTTAAGGTAGATGCAATACCTTTCCAGCAAACAGCGCTTAAAACAGCATTTTCATCTTTTAAGGCTAAATACCAGTGCCCAGAATCTGCTCTTTTGGCACCAAAAATTTCTCCTCGAACTAAAACATTATTAAAACGCCCTTCAACAAAGCGTTTTATTTCATTTGATACCTCTGTAACACTTAAAGCCTCAGGTTCTTTAGGAAAACGAACAATTTTTTCTGGTGGAGGTGTAAAATCAAAACTCATCATAAATCTAATAATCCTTTTGCAAAATCTGATGCTTTGAATGTATCCATATCATCAACTTGTTCACCAACGCCAATATAATATATAGGAATATTAGTTTCTGATGCTACAGCGATTAAGATACCTCCTTTAGATGTCCCATCTAATTTTGTGATAACTACCCCATTTACATCAACAAGCTCTTTAAATGTTTTTACCTGATCTAAACCATTTTGTCCAGTTGTTGCATCAATAGTTATTAACGTTTGATGTGGTGCATTTGGTATAACTTTTTTTATTACTCTAATTATTTTTTCCAATTCATCCATTAAACCTTTTTTATTTTGAAGACGTCCGGCTGTATCTATAAACACAATATCATCACCATTTTTTTGCGCCTCTTTTATACCATCAAAACAAAGCCCTGCACTATCACAACCTTGTGGACCTGAATGTACTCTTATATTATTCTTTTTCCCCCATTGGGTAAGCTGTTCAACTGCTGCTGCCCTAAATGTATCACCTGCAATAAAAGAAACTTTATACCCAAGATCTGTAAACTTCTTTCCTAATTTTCCTATAGTTGTTGTTTTTCCAGCACCATTAACGCCCACCATTAACACAACAAAAGGTGTTTGAGTTTTATCTATTATAAATTCCCGTTCAGAAGGTGCTAATATCTCTACAATATCTTTATATAATTCTTCTTTTATTTTATTTATATCTCCACCTTTTTCAAAGCGTTTTGCAGAAAACTTTTGCATAATTTGAGATGTTGCATGTACTCCAACATCTGAGGCATATAAAACATCTTCCAAATCTGAAATAATATCGCTTGATAAATTTTCTTTGGTAAATATATCACAAATACTTTGACTTATATTTGTTGATGTTTTTTTCAATCCCAAACCTAATTTTTTAAAAAAGCCACTCATTTATCTTCCTTTCTTAAATTTCTTAATTCTTCTGCACGCTTTCTTCTAATATTAACAGGAACTTGAGGCATTCTAGATGCAGGAGTTCCTGGGCGCTCAGAATACGGAAAAACGTGAAGTTTATTAATATTAGCCTCTTCTACCAATTTAAGTGTATTTTTGAAGTTTTCATCACTTTCTGTTGGAAAACCACAAATAAAATCAGCTCCAAATGTTGCATCACTACAAACACTTCTTATTTTTTTACATAAGTTAATTACATCTTCACGAGAATGGCGACGCCCCATTCTTTTTAATATTAAATTATCGCCAGATTGAATTGAAAAATGAAAATGATGATGAATATTTTTATATTCTTTTAAGATATCTATAAAACCATCATCTATGGCTGCAGGATCTAATGAACCAAATTGTAATGATGGCAAATTAGGAAATGTTTTTAATATATTTTGAACTAAACCATTAAAGCTTGGTTTATATGAACAAGCATCAATTCCTGTTAAACAAATTTCTTTAAATCCTTGAGATAATAATAAATCAATTTGTTGTATTATTTTTTCTTCAGGAACAGAACGATTAGCTCCCCTAGCATATGGAATTATGCAATATGTACAACGATGATCACAACCTTGCTGTATTTCAACAAAAGCTCTTTCCCTTCCTTCAAAAGAGGTTATCATATATGCATCATATCCTGAAAAAGAAAAAATATCTCCAACAATTGTTTTTTCTTTAGATATAAGATATTTTTCTATTTCTGTTTTTTCTTTATTACCTAATACAAGATCAACCTCTGGCATTTGAGAAAAACGTGATGTACTTACTTGAGCAGCACATCCTGTAACAACTATTTTAGAATCGGGATTTTCTTTTTTTAATTTACGAATAGTTTGACGACATTGACGCTCAGCTTCAAGTGTCACAGCACAAGTATTAACTATAATCAAATTATCATAGTTTTTTAATTTTTCTTTGAATATTTCACCTTCATAGCTATTTATTCTACAGCCAAACGAAACAACTTTAACCATTCTTATTATCCTTGTTATATTGTTCTATAGATAATAATGATAAAAAATATTTGTGCAAGATAATTTAGAATTCAATATTATACTTTGTTTTAGCTTTATTTCTATATTCCCACCAAAGAGGCTTTAAGTATGAATGCTCAAACCATTGTGTCCAAGGTTTATGCCCTGCAAAATGCAATATTTTTGCATTATTATACACTTCACGTGGAGTTTGAGGAACAGCTTCTTGATAAAAATTGCTTAAAAATTGAGCATTTTCTTTTTCAAAATATACACTATTGCAATTATAAAGATATGATATTGAAGTTACATCTTTACCAAACACAACATTTAAAACGTCTTGGTCTCCAAAAACCTCTTCATTATTGTTAAAATACCTTATTGCATCATTTATTTTATCATCTTTTCTAATTTTACTTAAATTAAGCAGCATTACACCACTATTAAAATAAAATTTACGCCAATTTAAACCGATTTCTATTATGTGATCAGGAAACTGATACATCAAACCATCTTTTACTGCAGCTACATAATATTTTTTTATATTTGTATTATATAAAGAGCTTAAGTCATCTTGAATAAGTGTATCAGCATCTAAATATAAAACTTTATCAACTTTATCTAGATAATCTGCTATAAATAATTTTTGCAATGATATTTTAAATGAAGAAAAGCGACCTAAACTAGCATAATTTAATTCTCTTTCAATAGCTTTAATAATATTTATTTTTACACGATATTGCTCTAATTTTTTTATATTTTCCATATCTTTTGAGGAAAAATCTTTGGCAATTATATAAACATTATAGTATGTTGTTTTCTTTTTATGAGTTATTGCAGAATCTAGAGATGTTATAACATATTGCAAATAATTTGAATCACACATATAGACTAAATTTACCTTTCTTGGATAAGAAAAATAAACAAGTATTGATGCCAATATAAGAATAATACTACTAATTAAATAATACTTTTTTTTCATTATAACATCCTTACTTTGTTGTAATATTTATACCATATTTCTTTTAGGTATAATGGAGAATATGTATTTTGCCAAGGTTTATCACCAGCATAATGTATTATTGTCGATTTTTCATAAATCTTATTTTTTTGTTTTGGTAATTTTTCTCCAAAATATGAACTTAAAAACGCTAAATCATCCTCTTCAAAAAATGTACTTATACAATTATAACGATATGATATTAATTTTAATTTATCTCCAAAAACTACATTTAACACATCCTGATCCCCATAAAAATCATCATGAGTTTTAATGTATTCGACTAATTTTGTAACAATATCATCTTGTCTTTGAAGATTTAAGTTATAAAGCATTACACCACTATTGAAATAAAAACCACGTTTATCTAATCCCATCTCTTTCATTTCTTTCGGAAAACGATAAAATATCCCATCTTTTACCACCGCAGCATATACATTTTCTACATCAATATTATATAACTGGCTTAAATCTTTTAAAACAACCGTATCTCCATCCATATATATCACTTTATCTAAATTTGATAACACATTAGGAAGAAAAATTTTATGCATTCCCACCTTATATTGCAAAAAGCGTTGCATATTTTCAAATGGAAGATCTGGCTCTTCTTGATTTATTATATTTATATTTACGGTTTGAGGAGATAATGATTTTAATTTCAAAATATTATCTTTATCCTGTGAGGTTATATTTTCAGCTACAATATAATAATTATAAATACTATTAGGACATTTATTTTCAATTGCAGATAACATAGAAATCATTGTTGGTGTTGTATATCTGGAATCGGTTATAAGAACAATATTAACTTGAGTTTGATTTAACGAACAAACTTGTTCTTTATTATTTTCCTTACTATCAACAGATTTACTAAGCAAATAAGCCATAACCAATATTGCAAATACTAGCACAACTGTAATTATATAAAATATCTTTCTATTCATTTTCACCTCTTAAATAATGATATTTTTTATCATGTAATTGTTAATTATTCGTGGATAAATTATTTTATATTTGTATTTTTTTTTATTTCCTATAGTTTTTATTCATAACACAGGGAGGTTATTATGAATAAAAAAGCAGCTAATATAATTGCAACATATTTCGGTTTTGGCTTATCTAAATTTGCACCAGGAACTGCCGGTTCCTTAGGCGCTCTACCTCTTGTATATTTATTGATATATTTAGGTGGGTGGAAAGCATTAGTTATAGCTGCTGTTGTTATATTTTTTGCTGGAGTTAAAGCTACAGACTTTGTTATCAAAGATACTGGCAATGAAGACCCATCCAAAGTTGTTATAGATGAAACTGTTGGACAACTATTGACATTTTCTATTTTAAGCCAAATGGCTCCTGATTACTTATTGGGCATAAAAAGTGTTATTTATTATATTGCAGGTTTTGCCTTGTTTAGATTTTTCGATATAATAAAAATGGGACCAGTAAAGTATGCAGATACAAAGATAAAAAATGCGTATGGCGTTATGCTTGATGATGTTTTTGCAGGAATTTTTGCTTCAGTGTTTTTATTAGCATTTCATCTATTGCTAATTAACCTCTAGCGAGCTTCTTTTTTCTTCTATTTCAAGCCATTGAACTTCTTTATCATCCTTTAGTAACTTTAACTCTTCAAGTTCTTTAGTTAAAGACATAAATTTCTGTTCATTTTTAATGAACAAATCAGGTGATGATAATTCTTCTTCAATATGCTTTATTTTATTCTCTAACTCTTCAACTTCTAATGGCAAAACCTCAAGAAGACGTTGCTCTTTATAACTTAACCTAACTTGTTTAATTTTAGTAAATACTTCTTTTTTAGGTTCTTTGGGCTTATCTTTTGGTGATTGTAGAGATGACTTTGATATATACTTATCATATAAATCTTCATAATTACCAACATGCTCGATTACACTACCATCTCCTTTTAAATATAACATTGATGTTGTTATTTTATTTAAAAAATCTCTATCATGACTAACAAGTAATATAGTACCCTGATATTCATCCAACACCTCTTGAAGCAAGTCTAGTGTATCCATATCCAAATCATTTGTAGGTTCATCCAAAACCAAAAAATTTGATTCTTTTGCTAAAGATATTGCCAACATTAGACGATTTTTTTCACCACCGGACAGACAAGATACAGGACTTTGCGCCTGATCTGGCGTAAATAGAAAATCTTTTAAGTAAGCCACCACATGACGATATTTACCTCTAACATATATATGATCACCTTTTTCACATAAAGTTCGCCACAATGTTTTTTTAGGATCTAAGACCTCTCTTTTTTGATCGAAATAAGCCATTTCTAAATTTTTACCAATTCGAACAAAACCACTATCTGCATCTAAATGTTTTGTTAGCAATTTTATTAGGGTCGTCTTTCCTGAACCATTTGGACCTACAAGTCCTATCCTATTCCCACGCAAAACTCTTATGGAAAAATCTTTTATTATAGATTTATCTTTAAAACTTTTAGAAATATGTTTTGCTTCAATCACTAATTTAGAACGAATACCCCCTTCTTTTATCTCCAAATCAACTAACCCTACCTTTTTTATCTGCTCTTTTCGCTCTTGACGTAACTCATACAAACGCCTTAATCGCCCTTGATTACGCTTTCTTCTTGCAGTTACACCTTTATGAAGCCACTCCATTTCTTCTTCTATTTTTTTATTTAAATATTTTTGCTGAATAATTTCTTGATTTAATATTTCCTCTTGCCATTCATCAAAATATTTAAAACCTTTAGAATTTGAATGAGCCACACCTCTATCTATCCAAATAGTTGAATTAGATATATTATTCAAAAAAGCCCTATCATGACTAATAACAACAACTGCGCCACTAAATTTTAATATTATATCTTCTAATTTTTCTATTGTTGAAACATCTAAATGGTTTGTCGGCTCATCTAATAGCAATATATCTGGTTCACCAATTAGTGCTTTAGCTAAAAAAGCCTTCTTCAACTCCCCTCCAGATGCTGTCATCACATCTAACTTATCTTCAATTTCTAGTAAATCTATTAAAATATCAGCCTTATACTCATCTTGTTCTTTATTTGCATTATCTTTTAACCCTGATAAAACTATATCTCGTAATATATTAAAACCCTCTATACTTGCATCTTGTTCCATATACGAAACTTTTGTTCCTGGCTGAATAAATATTTCACCATTATCAGCTTCTAGTGCTCCTGAAATTATCTTTAATAATGTTGATTTTCCACATCCATTACGCCCAACTAAGCAAACTTTATCACCTTTTGATATATTTAAGCTCAATGATGTAAACAAAGGTTTTACACCAAATGTTAAACTAACTTCTTTCATTGTATATATTGGTATAGAAACTGCCATTTTTTTACTGAATATCTTTCTGTTTTAATTTACTTTTTATTTTTTATACTGTATTTTTCTATGAAAGCAATATTTTTTTTACAATATTTTTTATTATATCTTGGAGTAAATATGTCTAAATTGTGGTTGAGTGCTTTTTTTTGCTTACTATTTACATCAAATCTTCATGCTCAAATTGACTTAGGATTTGAGGCAACATCTTATGATGATGAGAGTATTAAAACAAATAATAATAATAACTCTGATAATACTTCTGAAGGAAATAATTTTTGGGACAAAACATTGAGTTTTATATATTCTGAAACAGACTCAAAACCTAAAAACGATATTTCTAATGAAGAACTAAAACAAAGAGCAGATAGTGGAGATGTTGATGCTCAACTCGAAATTGGATATAAGCATTTGTATGGTGTGGATGGTATCAACATTGATTATAAACAGGCTTTTTATTATTACGAACTAGCAAGTCGTAGCAATAATCCTGTTGCTCTTAACAACATGGGAAGCTTATATTTTAATGGTATAGGTACAGATGTTGACTATGATAATGCCGTTTATTATTTCAAAAAAGCTGCCCAACATGGTAGTAGCGATGCTGCGTTAAATTTGGTTGTGATTATTTTAAGTTCCGATAGAGCATTTAAATCAGCTGATAATTGGCAATCTGTTTATAATTTATTGAAACAAGCAAAAGATACGAATATTTATGCAAAATATCTATTAGGATATTCCTACTATGTTGGTTTTCTTGTTAAGAAAGATTATAAAAAAGCCTTTCAATATATTAAAGAAGTGGCAGATAAACAATATGATGAAGCACAATTTGTACTTTCCTCTTTATACATTGAAGGAAAAGGCACAACGAGGAATTACAGTAATGCAGTAAAATATCTAAAACAAGCTACCTCTCAAGGAAACAAAGATGCAATCATTACTCTTGCCGATATTTACGCAGAAGGAAGCATATTCAAACAAGACATAAAACAAGCTCATATTTTATATAATATTGCAACTGTTTTCGGATCTGAATATGCTGAAAAAAAACGAGATCAATTAGAAAGAGTGCTTAAAATAGATGATTTACTTAGCATTCAAGCAAGTGCTGAAAATTTTAATTTCACTCCATCTCAATCCACCAACTTTGTGAAAAAAACATTTGGAGATAGCTTAAAAATATATATTGATAAGAACTTAGACGCTGCTAAAAATGTGAAGATAAATTATTAAGGAGATAAAAAGTGAAATCCTCTTCTGTTATAAATAAAATCATATCATGGCTTGGATTATTCTTTTTTGTATTGGCTGTTTATATGATATATAGTCAATTGTCTAAATATTCTTTAGACGATCTAAAAGAAGCTATTTGTAGCATCCCTAATAAAAACCTAATTTATGCTTTAATTGCTTCATTCTTAGGCTATATAGCTCTTTCCACATATGATTATTTAGCTTTAGAATATATAAAAAAGAAAATAGCTGCATGGAAATGGATTTTAACTGGCTTTATTGGTTTTTCCGTTAGTAACAATGCAGGACATGCTATTGTTTCAGGAGGAGCTGTTAGATATAGATTTTATTCTCGCTGGAATATTGCTCCAGGTAATATTGTAAAAATGGTTACCTTTTCTGGCTTCACATACTTAGTAGCTTGTTTCTTTTTGATTATTGTTGGATATGTATTAACTCCTAGTCAGGCTTATGGTGATAGTGCATCAACTAGAATGTCTACATTGATAACAACATTATTGTCTATTGTTGGGCTTGCTATTTATTTATGGGCTAGTTTGTATTACAAAAAACATATCACAATTAAAGGAATTAAATTCCATATGCCCAACATTAAACTTGCATTAAAACAAGTTTTTATAGGTAGCATAGATATTGTAATGGCCTCTCTTGTTCTTTATTCTGTTTTAATTTGTTTTATTGAAATTGATTTTGGTGTATTTATGGGTACATTTATTATCGCTAAAGTTTTAGGGGTATATAGTCAAGTTCCCGGTGGTTTAGGAGTATTTGAATTAGTTTTTGCTAATGTTTTACCAGGACAAGATAATCAAGCCATTTTATTTGGAGCATTAATTGCATATCGTATTATATATTACTTGCTACCTCTTGTTATATCTGGAATAGTTTTATTTATCTATGAATATATAAAAGCTGATGAAAAGTTAGAAGAAGCGTAATTTATATTATCTTTGAAACCATTGAAGACGTATTTTCCTAATATCATTTTTTGCTCTGAGGCTATTTGGGGTGGTATTTGTGGGGTTAGAGGTTTTCTATATACCTTAAACAACTTTTTCTATCTTTATTATTTTTCGCATTCTACGGCTTAAAAATCATGTTATTTTCCTTAAGCATTTGTTTATTTTTTTTATAAATCTTGAATAGTACTATCGTTTATTTAATCTTATATCAATACATCTATAATCAACAAAAAAGGAGCTTAATAAAGCTCCTTTTACTAAATAATCGCCTTTATTTTAATTCCGATGTACAATGTGGGCAACGAGTTGCTTTAATTGCAATTTCTGAACAACAATGAGGACATGTTTTTGTTGTTGGTTCAACTGGGGTTGGAGCAACTTCTTCTTCTGCACACATCTTTTCTTGTAATTTATTAATTGCTTTAATTAAAACAAAAACTGCAAAAGCAACAATAACAAAACTAATCAATGCATTGATAAATAATCCATAGTTTATAGATACTGGATTATCACCTTCTGTTAAAACTAATTTCAAATCAGAAAAATCAACCTTACCAAGCAATAAACCAATTGGTGGCATCAATACATCTTTTACTAAAGAATCAACAATTTTACTAAAAGCTGCACCAATAATAATACCAACTGCCATATCGATAACATTACCACGCATCGCAAACTTTTTAAATTCTGAAATAAAATTCTTAAACATTTTAGTCTCCTTAAAAATATTAATTCTCATCAGATTTGTGTTCAAGGTCTTTTGCAACCTTAGGATCTCGTAGAAGCTTTTCTATACGATCAACTTCTGCAAAAGATTCATCCATACGAAAATTTAAATCAGGTGTATAACGAAGCTTTAATTTGGAAGCTATGATTTTCTTCATACCCCAACTTTCCGCATTCAAATCATCTTCTATTTGCCCTAAATTTTGACCATTTAATGTCATAAAATACACGGTACAATATTTTAAATCTGGAGAAATATCAACATCGGTTATTGTAATTAAACTCTCTGTTAATATAGGATTTCTCACATCTCCACGCTCTAATGCACCTGCTATGATTTTTCTTATTTCTCTAGCAATTCTTAGTTGGCGCTGAGAAGGTTCTTTATAGTTTATAGTAGCCATGTATATTCTCCTATAATTTTGCAGCAATCGTTTCTATTTCATAACACTCAATATAATCACCTACTTGAATATCATTATAGTTTTCGAAACTCATACCACACTCATAACCATCTTTAACTTCCTTAACATCTTCCTTAAAGCGTTTTAATTGAGCAAGATTACCATCATGAATAACAACATTGTCTCTTAATAAGCGAACTTTTGCACCACGCTTAACAATACCTTCTGTTACCATACAACCACCAACTCTACCAACGCCTGTGATATTAAATACATTTCTAATCTCAGCATAACCCAAGAATTTCTCTCTAAGTTCAGGAGATAACAATCCCTCTAGACCTTTCTTAACATCATCAGCCACATCATAAATAATTGAATAATAACGAATATCTATTCCATCTCGGCGTGCCATATCTCGTGCTTGAGGAATTGCACGAACGTTAAAACCAATAATAAATGCATTTGATGCTTTAGCTAAAGTTACATCTGACTCAGAAATTGGACCAACTGCTGAATGCAAAATATGAACTGAAACTTCTTGATTTGATAGTTTTGTAATAGTACCTTCAATAGCTTCTATAGAACCTTGAACATCGGCCTTAATAATAACAGCAAGCTGTTTTGATTCTCCTGACTTAATTTTATCAAGCATTTGTTCCATTGCTGATTTAGCACTCTTAACAAGTTTAGCCTCACGCTCTTTACGAATACGATAGTTTGTTACTTCTCTTGCTTGATTTTCATCTTTTACAATCACAAAACTATCACCGGCAGATGGGGTTCCTTGTAAGCCTAGCACTTCCACTGGAGTTGCAGGACTTGCTTCAAACACTTTTTTACCATGTTCATTAAACATAGCACGAACATGCCCCCATTCTTTACCAGCAATACACACTTCACCTACTTTTAATGTACCATTTTGAACTAAAACAGTTGCAACATTACCTCGTCCTTTTTCCATCTTAGCTTCAATAACAATACCCTCTGCTGTGCGATTTGGATTTGCTTTTAAATCTAAAATTTCTGCTTGCAATAAAATCGCCTCAACTAATTTATCAATATTGATGCGTTTTTTAGCTGATACTTCTGCACACAAACATTCACCACCCATTTCTTCAATAGCAATACCATGCTGTAAAAGTTCTGTTTTAACTTTCATTGGATCGGCAGCTGGTAAATCAATCTTATTTATTGCAACTACTATTGGAACATTAGCTGCTTGTGCATGGCGAATAGCCTCAACTGTTTGAGGTTTTATACCATCGTTTGCGGCAACCACTAGCACAACAATATCTGTTACCTTAGCACCACGAGCACGCATTTCAGAGAATGCTTCGTGTCCTGGAGTATCAATAAATGTAATTTTTTGACCATCTTCTAATGATATCTGATATGCACCAATATGTTGAGTAATACCACCAGCTTCACGAGATACAACATTGGTTTCTCTTAAAGCATCAAGAAGTGATGTTTTACCATGGTCAACGTGCCCCATAACTGTTACTACTGGAGCACGAGGTAATAAATCTGCTTCAGTGTCTTCTGGACCGCTTAAACCTTCCTCTACATCACTTTCTGCAACACGTTTATATTTATGACCCATCTCTTCAACAACAATTTGAGCTGTATCTGCATCAATAGCTTGGTTAATTGTAGCCATTACACCTAAAGCCATTAATTTTTTAATAACTTCAGAACTCTTTTCAGCCATACGGTTTGCCAATTCTTGAACAGTTATAATCTCAGGAATAACAACTTCTTTGATTATCTTTTCTTGAGGCGCTTGAGGTTGAGCTTGAACCTTAGGAGCTTTTTTCTTGAAACGACGACGAGGAGCTCCATACCCATAATCATCCTCATCTTCATCATCACCATACATATATGAATTAACGTTTATCTTGGCATTACGCTTAGGTGTTTCAAAACTGCGTTTTTGAATTTTTTTACGTTCTTGCTCAAAAGTTTCCTCTTTAGTTAAAGATTTTGTACCTTCTACTGAATTACCTTTTTTGGCTTTCTTATTGGAGTAATCATCATCTTCTTCATCATCAAAATTATCTTTCTTATCTTTATGTTTATTATAAGAACGATTATCTTGTTCTTGAGGTTCAACAACAATGTTTGCTTGTTTATTTTTATTTGCTTCTCTTTCTATATTTTTTTGCTTTTCTTGAGCTTCTTTTCTTTCTTTTTCTTCTTGCTCTTTACGAAGTTGAGCTTCTTTTTCTTCTTTTTGCTTCTGGCGAATTAAAGCTTTTTCTTCTTCTTCTTGCTTTTTCTTTGCATCATATTCTTTAGCTTTAGCTAGCAACTCAAGCTTTTGAGCTGTAGCTTCGTCTATTGCAACAGCTTTAGGAGTTTGTGTTTGAGGTACAAAACGTTTTTTGCGCACCTCAACTTGTACCATCTTTTTCCCCTCTGGCTTATTAGTTAAATTTGCCTTCTTCAATGTGAGGGTTGATTTTCCTGATAATGTTAGTTTTTTGCCATTATCTTCTGTCATACGTTATATCTCCGTTTTTGATAAAAAGTTTTGATACTTTTTTAAATTATTATAAACCATACTACTCATATCACTTCTTAAAATTGCCACATGAACAGTATTTTCTTTATTTAATGTTATATCTAATTCATCTATACTAAATAAATTAAATATTTCAATACTTTTAGCAAGAAATGCAATTTTTTCTTTTCCATCGTGTCCTGCATCTGATGCTTGTATTATAAATTCTACATTATTTTTTTTGATAGCCTCTTTTACTTTTTCAAAGCCTGAAACTAAAGATCCAGCTTTCCTTGCAATATTTATACTATTTAACGCTTGTTTTTTTAGAAGATTATCAACAACATCAACTAAACTTACATCAACATTTAAGCAATGACGAGCTGCTTTATTAAATAGTTTTTTTTCTATAGCTGTTTTCAAAGAGAGTTGATTGTTTGTAATGTATATACCTTTGCCCGGTAATTTTTTATTAAAATCAGGCAACAAAGTATTATCAAGCACAACAAAACGCAAAAGATCATCTGTTGTTTTGACAACACCTTCTAAAATACATTTACGCTCAACCAACTCTTTTGACATGAACAACCTCGATTATTATTGCTCATCTGCAAACCAGTGTTCACGAGCAGCCATGATGATACGATTTGCCTCTACTTCTGTTATAACACCATCACCTAAGATATCTATTAATTCATCAGATGCAAGATCAGCTAAATCATCTAAGTTTTTCACACCATTTTCAGCCAATGATAAAATCATATCCTGATCTAGTCCAGATATTGTTTTTAAGCTATCATCTACACCAAGAGTTTTACTCTTTTCTACAAACTCAGCATTACGTTTTTCAACAAATGTTTTTGCACGATTTTGTAATTCCTGAGCCAAATCTTCATCAAATCCTTCAATTGATGTCAACTCATCAAGCTCAACCATTGCAATTTCATCAACAGTAGAGAAACCTTCAGAAATTAATAAATGAGCAATCATCTCATCAACATCTAGTGCTGACACAAAACGCTCTGAACGAATTCTATTTTCATTTGCTCTACGTTCTCTTTCTTGTTCTTCTGTTAAAATATCAATATCAGCATTAACTAATTGAGATGCTAATTTAACATTTTGACCACGACGACCAATCGCAATTGAATATTGTTCTTCTGTTACAACAACTTCAATACGATTACTTTCTTCATCGATAACCACCTTGCTAACTTCTGCTGGAGCTAATGCGCTAACAATATATTGTGCTCTATCAGCAGAATATGGAACTATATCAATTTTTTCACCTTGAAGTTCTGTTACAACTGCTTGAACACGAATACCTCTTAAACCAACACAAGCACCAACTGGATCAATTGAAGAATCTTTTGCTCTTACAGCAAGTTTTGCTTTTGAACCAGGATCACGAGAAACACCCATAATTTCAACAATACCATCATAAATTTCTGGAACTTCGGATGTAAATAATTTTGCCATAAATTCAGGACATGTACGAGATAAGAAAATTTGAGGACCACGAGTTTCACGACGTACATCTAAAACATATGCACGAACTCTATCACCATTTTTGAAATTTTCTCTAGGAATAATTTCATCGCGACGTAAAATTGCTTCTGTTTTACCCATATCGATGATAACATTACCAAACTCAACTCTTTTAACTGTACCATTGATAATTGTACCAATTTTTTCTTTATATTCTTCGTATTGTCTATTACGTTCAGCATCACGAACTTTTTGAGTAATAACTTGCTTTGCTGTTTGAGCTGCAATACGTCCAAAATCGATTGGAGGAAGTGGATCTACAATAAATTCACCAATTTTAACATTTGGATTAATTCTTTTAGCTTCATCAATAGTTAATTCTGTTGTCTCATTTTCAATAACCTCAACTACTGCACGATAGCGAGCTAAAGTAATTGCACCAGTTTTACGATTGATATTTACGCGAATATCATGATCAATACCATATTTTGAGCGACCAGCCTTTTGAATAGCTTGCTCCATAGCATCAAACACATCTTCTCTATCAATATTTTTTTCTCTAGCAACAGCGTCTGCAACCATTAAAACTTCTGGTCTAGGCATATTAACGATATTTTCCATTGTATCCTCTTATCAGTTGGTTAAAATTAAGATTGGTTATCTTTATGAGCTTTTAGATATTGCGCCCATAATTCATCAGTTAAAACAATTTTTGCCTTAGCAACATTATTGAAAGCTATATTATATTGAACTTCATCCATAGACAATGTAATTTGGCCTTCATTTGAAACATCCTCTATCACGCCCTTGAAACGCTTACGTTTTTCAACAGCTTCGGTTGTTTCTAACTTTATAACATATCCTTTATATCTACTAAAATGTTCTATTTTAGTAAGAGGTCTATCTAGCCCTGGTGAACTTACTTCTAAAGTATATTGACTTTCAATTGGATCTTTTTCATCTAATATTGATGAAATGGCTTTACTAACAATTGTACAATCGTCTATTGTTAGCTCTTTATTGTAGTCTTTATGCTCGATCATAATTTGCAAGACTGGGTTTGCTTCACCAATAGTCATTATACGAACAATTTCATATCCTAAATCTTGAACTACTGGTTCAACTATATCTGTTAAGTAATGCTTCTGCATTAAATACTCCTTTTTACTAACAAAAAAGCGGGGCGTTTGCCCCACTTTCAAGTTTATTTATGAAAGATTATGTAGTCTATATAACATATAGTTTTTAAAAAGAAAGCTTTTTTTTAAACTTATTTATATTTATTTTCAATTAAGAGGTTATTTTTGCTTAAAATCTATAGCGCAAACCTAGATCTACATTAATTGGATATTCATCTTCAAGATATTGCATCAACTCTCCGTAAATTGAAAAATCTTTATATAAATAATCAAATTTTGCAGAAATTACACCTCTATCACGCGAATCGAGTTTACTATTTCTCATCTTATAAGAAGACAATGACATTGAATTTATTTGAGCATCAATACCACTATATGGACTTGCAAACTCATGATAATATCCCAAACCTAGAGCAAAATCCAATTTATTATTTGTATCAAACTCTATTTCTTTATTTAAGTATAATCCAAGAGCCCCCTCAACAGATAAAACATGTGAAGATGCAACTTTTAATGACAAATCATCACCACTTTCATTTATATTATCTTGATACCAACCACTAATATTTAATCCTGCAAATGGAGTTAAATTTAAATATCCAAGATCAACTTTATAGCGTAACTCATTGAGTAAACCATATGTTATATCTGTTGTATCCGCCTCATAGTTGCTATTTAAACCAACACGTTTATATTTACCATCACTATAACCTAAACGAGCCATAGAAACAGCTGTTAATCCGTTAATTTTATATGTTAATGGAACATATCCTTGGACCATAAAACCTTCTCTTGAAGAATTATCATTATAGTCTGTATCTATGTTAGTAAAACTAATACCTAAACCTAAGCGATATTTATTATTTATTTTTTTATCCACCAAAGAATATACACTACTTGCATTTAAGTCATAACCTGTAAGATTATCTAAATCATCTCTAGTTGTATATAAGTTATTAGCACCAGCAAAACGCCTAATATCATCACCTGGTATAAACATATCTGACATCATTTTTGCATCCAAGCTCCTCATTACCTTTAGATTTTCTTGGGTAATATTTGGCAGAACGTTTGTTCCTGTTAGCTTAGAATCCATTAAATCAAATTCACTTGATGATGTTGCTTTTTTCAACTCATTAAACGCTCTAATATTATTTTCATTTTGATAGTTAATATCATAATATTTTGCTTTATCACTAGATGTTAACTCATTGAAATCTTTCATAGTTGCAACAACATCATATCCTGTTTCTGAATTTTGAGATAAAGATGCATCATACATATATGACTTTGATGTTATATTCAAATCATTAACATTCTTTGCAGAGATAGCACTATCTAACACAACTTCTTTATCAAATGTATCACTTACAGAAGCAACCGATACAGCCAAATCTCCACTTAAGTTATCTTCAGCCGTATACCTTCCACCTTGAGATAAAAGAACCTCACCTCCAAATTTACTTAAATCAAGTGAGCCTACACTTTCAACAATTGCGCTATTATCAAATTTAGCACCATTAACTAAACTTATAGCTATTGGGTTATTATCGCAATCTTCACCTTGACACTCAACTTTATTTATACTTATTTTACCTGTATTTGCCACAGTAACAGCACCTGATGCATATATACCAACATTATTACCACTTCCTTGTAGTTCTATTGTTCCCGTATTATTTACAGTAATTGTTCCATAGCTTCCTGACTGTTTTGCATATATACCATAATTATTTTTTCCATTAAGAACATTGATATCACCTGCATTTATAATATTTATATTTCTATCATCTGCTTGGCTCACATCTTCCATTGTTGCATAAATACCATACCCATCTGAACTTGATTTACTATAAACAGTTATTTTTCCACCTTTATCATTAGTAACATCTGCTGAATCCACATAAATACCGTATGCATTTTTATTACCTGAATATACAGATATGTCTCCACTATTATATATTTGAGACTTATCACCTTTCATTCCATAAGCCAATGCTTTTCCTCTTGAATGTATTTCAATTGAAGACTGATTTGAATTATTAAGATATGTATCATATAATGATTTTGTATTGTTATATAAACCAATACCATTCATACCAACAATTTCGCCTCCACCCTGACCACCATATGCGTCTACATATATAGATCCTGATACTAATGCTGATGTATTTGTTGAATATGCATTATACGCCTGTCCTCCATTTATATATATACCATAATAACGAGCGGTATTTTGCTTACTACTATCGCTTGATGTAATTCTAATTTCTCCGTTTACACTTCCTCTAGATTCACGATTTCCTTCTTCGTCATAGTAAATATTATCATAATATGCATTGTATACTTTTTTTAACACTCCTTCTTTTAATTTATTATTATCCGGATTTCTTACAGCATAAATACCATAAACATCTCCTGAGCCATACCCAAATGTGCCATCTTTTATGTTAATATTAATACTACCCGTAACATGACTTTTATCATCTTTAAGAGCAGCATTATAAATATTTATTGTATCAACATTTGAACCTACATTGCTAAATAATCCTGTTATATTCCCTCGTGCAGAAAGCTCTCCCCCATTGGTTCCAGCTTCTATTGTAATAGTTCCTTTTGTTTGTGATTGAGTATTTTTATTTTCACCTTCAGAATATGCATTAGCAATAATACTTCCACCACCCTCTATACCTATAACTTGTGATGTGTAACGCCCTTTTGCATCATCTTTAATTAAGATATTACCTTCAGCTTTTAGATTAACCTCATCACCAGAATTGGTATAAGCATTAAAAACATCGCCTTTTGCATATATTCCGGCTAACTTAACTGATGACGTTTCCGCATTTCCAGTACTTACAACATTTATATTACCAATTGCAGAACTTCCACCATATACCTTAGATGATCGAAATGCATTATAAGTATTATTGTATAGATAAGTTGGATTTTCACCATCTGTTTCTATATTACCATCTTCATTTTTTTCTGAGTATAATTGTGTTTCTGAGTATATACCATAAGCTCTTCCACCTGCTGTATTAGTCACATTAATATTACCAACACTATTATACCCAATAGCATTATATACTTCTAACTTATCTCCACCTTCTTTTTCACCAATTGCCCATATTCCGTATGCTCCACCAGAATTTGAGTTTGATTCACTTGTAACATTTATATTACCTACTGCTGAAAACTCTTTTATCATATTATAGCTTTTATTAAACTGAGTTTCACTATTTACTATAGTTCCCCCTCCTTGAATACCAATTCCAAGGCCTTTAGTTAATACATTAATGTCTCCTTGGGATACAGCTGTTGATATTGCTGAACCTAGATATGAATATGCGTTATTAATTCTAGAACTATAACCACCAACAATACCTATAGCCTTATCCAAACTTGTACTATTTATATTTATCGTTGCTAAAGTTTGCGAATATGCATTTGCTTTGGTTTCATCTGTATAAACTACTGAATATGCATTTACAATATTTCCATTTCCATAAATTCCTGCAATTTCACCTTGTAATGTATCTGATTTAGTTATTGTAATTGTTCCTTCTGATCTACTTTCATGTTTATCCATATCTCCATTATATGCAAACGCATTATATATATTTTTTGAATTATCATTGTATATACCATAAATTTTTGATTTTGAATATGTATCCTCAATGTTAATATTAGCTACACTTTTATCACCTGATGAAACTGTTGAAGCTGCATTATAAATATCTGATTTAGAATATATTCCATATACATTATTAGTATGAGAATTATGATTAAATATGTTAATTTCTGCTCCTTCATAATTTAGCGCATTGTACACACTATCAAAAGGCTCTTCTTTCCCCTTATCATCAACCAATACTGGCTTCATACCATAAACATCTCTATATATATCATTATTTATAACATTGATATTTCCGTTATTTATATTAGAATCTTTCAATCCAATTAAGGGCGCTTCTTTTAGCACACAATTACCCAAAGGACCTAATGAATAACCTGATGTTTCATCACATACACATTTTCCATCTACTAAAAGATATCCATCTTCTAAGATATTCTCACCATCATCGGTTACGCCCTTTAAACAACCCACATATATACAATTCCCTGTTATTGCATCAAGTGTATATTGAGACGAACAAGCATCACAATTTAATGTTCCATTTTCGTTATATTTTAAGGAGCCATCATCATTATATGATACTTGTCTATTTTGTGCACAAAGTTGACCACATCTTTCGCGCCCGTCTATAGTTGTAATTTCATATTGTTTAGGACAAACGTCACATGTTGGAGCCCCCTCCCATGCATCAAAAACAACACCATCTATATTATTCTTTTCGTCACAACTATCCTCTTCTTCTTTTTTTACACACATTTTAGTTATTGCATCTACCACATATCCATCGTCTATAGGGCACTCACATTCTAGCCCCTCTTTTCCTTCAACAGGAACATAATTTATTCTACATCCACACTCTCCAGGGCCTATCTGCCTCATCCCCTCACCACACTCAATCTCTTCTGAACAAACTCTTTTACCATCAATTTCAAATTCTACGTACCCCATTTGGCACACGCAATTTTCACCACTTTGTTCCATATGTTCACCGACGATTGAACAATCTATTTGAGCATAACATCTACCAAACTCTGATCTATACCCTTCTGCACATTCTGAACAATCAGCACCACCATAACTTGCATAACATTCACAAATTGGCTCACCCAATGCATTAGTTCCTGTGTATTTACCCTTAGAATTACAATATATTGCACTAAAATTTGTCCACTGATTTATACTACCATCACCTTCTTGATAATCACCATCTTTTGCTTGAGAACATCCTGTACTATATGGATCTCCGGTATAACCATTTATAATATCACATATACATGTTCCTTTATTTGGCACAGCATTTTTTAATCCTGAACATTGATTTTCATTATAACAGATACCATCTGGGTCACCATATGTTGAGTACCCAACATTACAAATCAAACATTTTTCTCTATCTTGTGAGCTGTATTCATTACAATTTTCTACATCTTTATAACAAGTATCTTTCGCAGGGTCGCCATGTGTACCCATCCCATTATTACATTTCTCACATTTATCCTCAACTTGTGTAACGCAATTTTCTATTTTTTTATAACATTCAGAACCATCGCCTCCATATAGACCATAATCCACTTCACATAGCTCACACTTATCCTCTATTTGTTCTACGCAATTTGGGATTTCTTTATAACATTTACCATTTTTAAGAACATATCCTGTATTACAATGTGTACACTCATCACCATTTTGACTAGAGCAATTATCTATTTTTTTATAACACACTCCAGATTGACTAACATACCCTGTATCACATACACAAACACCTGTGCTCTCATCATAATGACTATTTACACCACAAGTTCCTGTAAATTTACAAACACCATCAATAAATTCATGATCTTTCATACATTTCTTACAAACTGCACCAGTTTGTTCTTCGCATTTTAAAATTGTTTTATGACAATATTCCTCATCACCATAGTGACCATACCCATTAATACAATCACATTTTTTTGATATATTGTTATATTTACTATTTTCTGGACAAGATGTTCTTTCACATCTACCATTTTTAAGCTCATAAAAAGTATTATTACAAGTGATACAGATATCTTCTTGTTGATCAACACACCCTTCTATTTTTTTGTAACATGTATCATCTGAGCCATATTTACCATAATCTGATAAACACTCACATCTCTTTGTCTGGTTATTATATTGACTATTTTTAGGACATTCAATATCCACCTCTGGCTCATCACCTCCACCAGTATTTCCTCCACCAGAACTACTACCTCGTAAAGCGTATGCCGCTATCAATGCGCCAGCCCCTAAAGCAACGGCACCTGTCATATAAGGTGTATCAGATTTATATACAGCCTTTGATGTAACCCCTCTTAATGTACCAAAGAATCTACGATAACTATCTTCTGGTATTTTATCTAAACACTTAGGATTTTGCTTTGCTCCAACTGATGTAAGCACTTTGTATGCCATCTTATCCTGCCTTGACACTGCCAAACAAACTGCATTATATCCCAAAGCATCTGTACTTTCCAATGAATAACCTTTATCTTGTAATAATCTAATTTTTTGAATATCTTTTTGTTGCGCAAGCTCATAAAAAGCTCTAGCAACACTAATAGATGCAAATGATGGAGTTGCAGAAAGCATCATTCCAAATGCAACAAAAGCAGAAATAACTTTATTCTTTATATTTCTTTTCAAACACTTAACCACAACTTCACCTTCTATACAGATATTATTATACTATATTTTTCTTCGATTCTAATCTTAAATGTTTAAAAATTCAGTTAAGATTATTAGCTTTTTTTAAAATAGACTTGATTTTGTAACTTTTTTTGAATATGGTGGTGGGAGTTTATTTGTTTTAGGAAATGTTATGATGACTGAAAAGAAGAAATATTACCCAGAATTGAATGCAAAAATAAGCTTCCCTGAGATGGAAAAAAACATCTTAAACTTTTGGGAAGAAAATAAAACCTTTGAAAAATCTGTGCAAAACAGAAGTCGTGCAGAAGAGTTTGTTTTTTATGACGGCCCTCCTTTTGCTAACGGAACACCTCACTATGGACACATTATGGTGTCTTATGTAAAAGATGCTGTTGCTCGTTTTCAAACAATGAATGGTAAAAAAGTTGAACGCAGACTTGGATGGGACTGCCATGGTTTGCCTGCAGAAATGTCTGCAGAAAAACAACTTGGTGTTTCTGGTCGTAAACAAATTGAAGAATATGGAATTGAAAAATTTAATGATTTTTGTAGAACAGACGTTCTAAAATATTCCAACATTTGGGTTGATACATTCAAAAGAATCGGTCGCTGGGTAGATTTCAATAACGATTACAAAACAATGAATCTATCTTTCATGGAAAGTGTTATAAGTAACTTCAAACAGCTTTATGATAAAGGTTTAGTATATGAAGATTATAGAGTTTTACCTTATTCTTGGGCAGCAGAAACACCTCTTTCCAACTTCGAAGTAAATCAAGGCTACCAAGATAAAACAGATAATGCTATAACTGTTATATTCAAATTATCTAATGGGCAGAATATTTTAGTTTGGACAACAACTCCTTGGACACTTCCTTCAAACTTAATGCTTGCCGTTGGAAAAGACATTGACTATGTTGTTATGAACGAAAATGGACAAGAATATATCTTAGCGGAAGCTCGCCTTGGTTCATACAAAAAACAACTAGAAAATGCAACGTTAGTTAAAAAAATTAAAGGTTCAGAACTAATTGGTTTAAGCTATGAACCAATGTTTAAGTATTTTGAAAACTTAAAAGAAAAAGGTGCTTTTAAGATACTTAATGGTGAGTTCGTATCCACAGAAGATGGTACAGGTATTGTTCACATTGCTCCTGGTTTTGGTCAAGATGACTTTGATGCTTGTAGAGCTTATGATGAAAACTTCCCTGTTGTTTGCCCTGTTGATGAGGCAGGTAAATTTACAAACGAAGTTTCTGACTACGAAGGTAAACAAGTATTTGAAACCAATGAACCTATTATGCAATGGTTAAAATCAAATGGTTTACTTGTTAAAAAAGAACAATATACACACTCTTATCCATTCTGCTGGAGAACAGATACTCCATTAATGTATAAGGCAATGAGCTCTTGGTTTGTTAAAGTTACAGATTTCAGAGATGAAATGGTTAAAAACAACCAAGAAATTAATTGGATACCTGGGCACATTAAAGACGGACGTTTTGGCAAATGGTTAGAAGGAGCTAGAGACTGGTCTATTTCTCGTAATAGATTTTGGGGTACTCCAATTCCTGTTTGGAAATCTGATAATCCTAAATTCCCAAGAATAGACGTGTTTGGTTCTATTGAGGAAATTAAAGAAAAAACAGGAATCGAAGTAACAAATCTCCATAAACCATATATTGATGATGTAGTTTATAAAAATCCTGATGATCCTTCTGGTCAAACAATGATGAGAAGAGTTAGCGATGTTTTTGACTGCTGGTTTGAAAGTGGTTCTATGCCTTATGCTCAAGTACATTATCCTTTTGAAAATAAAGAATGGTTTGAAAACCACTTCCCAGCTGATTTTATTGTAGAAGCAATGGATCAAACAAGAGGTTGGTTCTATACATTAACTGTACTTTCTACAGCTCTTCACAATAGACCAGCATTTAAGAATTGTATTTGCACAGGACTTCTTATGGCTGAAGGCGGTCAAAAACTTTCTAAGAGATTGAAAAACTATCCAGATCCTAATGAGATTTTAGATACTATTGGATCTGATGCTCTTCGCTGGTTCTTGATTTCGTCACCAGTTCTTAAAGGTGGGAACCTTGCTGTTGATAAAGAAGGTAAGGAAATAGCTAAAGCTACTCGTAAAGCAATTATTCCTTTCTGGAATGCTTATTACTTCTTTACTCTATATGCAAATGCTGAAGGTATTAAGGCTCAAGAAATTTCAAAATCTGAAGACGTGTTAGACACTTACATTTTAGCTAAATTAAAAACATTAGCAACAAATGTAAAACAATATATGGAAACATATGAAATTGCACGTGCTTGTACTGAAATTGAAGATTTCTTAGAAATTCTAAACAACTGGTATATTCGTCGCTCTCGTGCTCGTTTCTGGAGTGGTGATGATTTAAGTGCATTTAACACACTTTATAGCGTACTTGTTAATGTTGCTAAACTTTCTGCTCCTTTAATGCCATTTATGAGTGAATTTGTATTCAAAGGTTTAACTGGTGAAGAATCTGTTCACCTAACAGATACACCATTGTTAGATGATATAGATACAAACGCTCAATTAATCGAACAAATGGATATGGTTAGAGCTATTTCTTCTGTGGCAAAATCTATTCGTGAAGAAAACAAACTTCGCAACAGACTTCCATTAAAATCTATGGTTATCGCAGGAGACAATGCTAGTACATTAACAAACTTTGTTGAAGCTCTTAAAGACGAGGTTAATGTTAAGAATGTTGAATTAAAATCAGAAATTGATGATGTTGCTAGTCGTTTCTTATATCTAAAAACACCTCTTATTGGTAAAAGACTTGGTGCTTATATGAAAGATATTATGGCTAAATCTAAAACTAATGATTGGGCTCAAAATGAAGATGGCACATTATCTATTGCTGGACAAACATTATTTGCAGAAGAATACGAGCTTCGCCTTGTTATTAATGAGGGCATGAGTGGTTTGGCTCTTCCTGATAACACAGCTGTTGTAATTTTAGATACAGAAATTGATGAAAATCTTGAAAAAGAAGGTATCGCAAGAGACTTTGTACGAATGATTCAAGCTCTTCGTAAAACTAAAGATTTTGACATTACAGACAGAATTAAGCTTGCTTATTCTTCTGAAAATACAATAGTTAAAACAGCGATTTCAGAATATGCTGAATATATTAAAGAACAAGTTTTAGCTCTTGAAATTACGGAAAACAACAACATCACAGAACCATCTATTGAAGAACTTGGTGGTGATAAGGTTATGTTTGATGTAACAAAAGCTGCTTAAACTATTTAATTTACGCAAAAGTTTAATGAGATAGCTGGTATAAAAGCTATCTCATTAATTTTTCTTTTACTTTTCTATTGTATATATAACACATTGTTATATAGCGAAATGGTATATTAAAAAACTGGAGTATATTTATGAATACCCAAAACATTGATAAGAGTAAGAAGGCTAAGAAGGCAACTAAAACTTCTACTAAAAGTGTAAAAAAGAAAGATGTTAATAAAAACATTAAGAAAGCCTGTAAGGCTAAAAATAAATCCACTGAGATAAAAACCAATTTAGTAACGAACGAAGCCTCAATAAACACGACAGCTACTCAATCTCCAAAAAATGAAAGCAAACGTAAATTTACTTTAGACATTATTGAATTGCTTGATGGTAAAGTTAATAAAAACATTGTGTTTTTTGGGTTTCTTATTTTTATACTTGCTGTAAATGTGCTAAACACATTTATACTTTTTGACCGAGGCAGTGAATTAGAAGTTACCACTATAGTTATGAACTTTACTTTAATCACAACACTATTTCTTTATTGGACATATTTAATGTTAGAACATAGATTTATATTAAAATCATTGATATTACTTATTTTATTTTTTATTAGCTATCTTTTATTTTAAAGGATTTTTAGATGATTAAAAAAGCATTTATATTATTTTCTCGTAGTGTTATTGCAACTTTTATTTCATTCTGCTTCTTTGGCTTGACATTGCAAATAGGTCGTAGGCTCCACTATTGCAACTCCACTCGCGTTATAATGGACGTCGGTGGTGGTGTTATGAAACCACTTATTTATCTTTATCCTGAAGCAGAAAGTGAAGTTAATGTTAAGTTAGGACATCCTGAAAAATTATCATATTCTTATCCTAAATATGAAAATGGTTGGATTGTTAATACAAAACCAAATGGAGATTTAACTTATAATAATCGTTCTTATTATGGACTTTATTGGGAAGGTAAAAACGCACCAACTTTTAATACAAATGAAGGATTTGTTGTTAATGGTAGAGATACGATAACTTTCTTAGAAGAAAAACTTGCAATTTTAGGATTAAACGAAAGAGAAGCTAATGAGTTTATTATCTATTGGCTACCAAAGCTAGAAAACAACCCATATAATTACATAGTTTTTGCTAGTATGGAAATGCAAAATGAGTATATGCCTTTAGAAATTTCCCCAAAACCAAATACTTTAATTAGAGTACTTATGGGATTTAAAAAACTTGATAAACAGATTGAAATCAAAGAGCAAGTTTTAGCACCAACTCCAATTAGAACAGGATTTACTGCTGTTGAGTGGGGTGGAACTGAAATTACCTCAAATACTGCACATTAAAAAAGGAGCTTTAAAGCTCCTTTTTTTAATATTCTCTTGAAGAATATGCAAAAACTTTAGAATTTGTTTTTCTGTAATTTTCTCGAGTTTTCTCTAAAGATATTTTCTTTCTTTTTTTATGCAAACTTTCACGGATGCTGCCAATTGTTGCATTCTTTCTCAACTTCTCATAATTCTCCTTAAAAAAAGCATCTTTTTTAATTAGCAAATGAACCTTTTTATTAAAACTTTCAATATCTTGTTTTGACCAATCGTTTGTATCTGTTGTCTTGCAAAAACCTACAAATTCACCAAAATTATTAAATTCTATTTTCTCCATACTCCATCTCCTCTTTATTCTATCACAACAGAAGGAGTATATCACATTTTGGGGACAAAATCAAGACAAAAACAGAATTAGATTTCTACTATATTATCTTTTTTAATAGATGCAATTGTTTTAGATGATTTTGATGATTTATTCTCTTTTTTAATTTCTTTTAATCTTAAATATGCTTGGCTATATGCTGTTTCCTCAGCTGTTCCACCTATTTTAACTCTTGCCTCTTTTGCCTTTAATTGCAATTCCAATCTCTTAACCCACTTTTCATATTTTTCCTTAAATTCAGGGCTTTCAGCCATAAGTTTAGCTACTTTATCACTATATGATTTAAGCTTATTTGCATCCCAGTTCTTCATTTCATCACTATGTTGCTTAGAATAAACTAAAAACTCCTCAAAATTTTTAAAATCATTTATTTTCATATCCAATCTCCTTAATCTCACAATTATTTTATTTTAGCATTTTTATTCAGACTATGCAATATTTTTTTCAAGCGTATGAAAGAGCATCCAATACTCCCTGCAAAATATATGCTGCTGCAGATGCATCTAATACTTTTGCTCTTTTTTTACGCGATAAATCAACTTCTTTTATTAAAAAATTTTCAACAGCTGATGATGATAATCGCTCATCCCACAAAAACACTGGTAGAGCTAACTTTTCTTCTAAAATCAATGCAAATTTACGCACTTCTTGCGCTATTTCACCTTCTTGACCGTTCATTTGCAAAGGCAACCCCATTGCAATAGCACAAACCTCTTTTTCTTTAATTATCTTTTTTAATTCTGCAATATCAGTTTCTATGTCTTTACGATATAATATTTTATATGATGATGCTACCGTTCTTAACAAATCTGATACAGCTAACCCCATACGTTTAGATCCATAATCTATACCTAAAACAGCTTTGTATGAAGGTAATATCTGCTTAAATTCTTTTATATTCATGTTATCTCCTTGGTTACTTCCATTATAACAAAGTTTTTTTTTATGTAAACAATTGAATGTTAGTAAAAAGTAAAGATATTTATATTAGATTATTATATATTAGTTTTATTTGAGATGAAAAAAATGATAAAGAAAATTACATTTTTAATTTTTTGGGGATTTTTTTTAATAATTAGCACAGCAAATGCTAACATTAAAAGTATTGATGATCAAAAAAAAGAATGGAACGATTGGCTTGAAAACTTAAAAATTGAAATGATTGAGAAAGGCATATCTAAAGAGACTATCAATAAAGCATATAAAAACGACTACTTTCATGAAATAAAGGAGATAGTTTTGCATGATAAAAAACAGGCTGAATTTATATTAACTTCAGATGTTTATATAAATAAACTAGTTAATAAAGATAGAGTAAAAAAAGCCAAAAAACATTATCTAGAATTAAAACCTAAGTATAATAATATTAGCAAACAATATGGTGTTCCATTGAATTATCTGATAGCCTTTTGGGCTATTGAAACTCACTTTGGTTATAACAAAGGTAAATATCATCTCATTGATGGACTAACAAACCTTTCTTATAAAAATAGACGATCTGATTTTTTCAAAAAAGAACTATATAATGCATTACAAATTATGGATAAGCATAATTTAGATGGCGAGAAAATAATGGGTTCTTGGGCTGGTGCTATGGGGCATTTTCAATTTATGCCTTCCACATATAATGCATATGCCGTAGATTATAATGGAGACGGTGTTGCAGATATTTGGAATTGTTTTGATGATGCAATTGCGAGTGCTGCTAATTACTTATCAAAACTTGGATGGAAAGCAAATGAACCATGGGGGCAAGAAGTGATTCTTCCTTGGAATTTTGGTTTTCAAAATATTGGAACAAAAAAATATAAAACAGTAAGAGAATGGAAAAAAATGGGCATTATTGGTGCTAATGGCAAGTCTTTAAAACTACCAGATGATGCAAGCGCTGTAATAACTCTTCCAGATGGTAAAAAAGGTCGAGCTTATATTACTTTGAGTAATTTTAGAAGAATTATGATTTGGAATCGATCTACTAACTATGCCTTAGCTGTATCTATATTGGCTGACTATATTGCAACCAACAAAGAATATAAACCTTTAACCGAGAAAAACTATTATAAATTAACCGATGAAGATATTTTATTGGTACAACGCTTTGCTAATCGTATTTTGAAAACAAATTTGAAAGAAGATGGAAAATACGGGAAGAAAACAGCTATTGCGGTTAAACAATTGCAAAAAAAATGGAAACTAATTCAAGATGGAATGCCTGATTATCTTTTATTAAGCAAAATAAAGAAATTTAAATCTTGGGCTGATTTTAGAGTTCCTCCTCAGCCCAAGAAACCTTAAAAACTAAGATATTTTATTTAATATAACAGATGTTTGCTTTGGTTTGTATTCAGAAATAACTACTGCATCAATAATAACTTTTTTAATTTCTGAGATAATATCTTTATCTTCTGAATGAACATAGCAAATCGGCGTTTTGTCATCAACCTTATCACCAATTTGAACAAACTTATCAAATCCTGTTGTGTAATTTATTGATTGATTTGGAGTAGTCCTCCCTCCTCCCATCATTATAACAGCAAGACCTACCTTTCTTGTATCAATTGATGATATATAACCACTAGTTTGTGCATATATTGGCTCAACAAACTTAGCTGGAATACTCTTATTTTCAAAATCCTCAATATAAGATGGTGTCGCTCCCAAACTTATTGCCATTTTTATAAATTTTTCATAAGCAAGGCCTGATGATATTGATTTTCTTAACATTGTTGTTGCTTGTGATACATCTTTAGCTATTTTAGAATTAACTAGAAGCTCAGAACATAATGCAATCGTTACTTCATCTAATCGAGAATCTGTTTTTTGACCTTTGAGATATGATATTGCTTCTTTTACTTCTAATGCATTACCAACACTTGAACCTAAAACACTATTCATATCAGTTAATAGTGCTGTAGTTTTGGTGTTTGCGCCATTTGCAACATTTACTATTGATTGAGCTAATTCAACAGCTCGTTGGTAATTTTCCATAAATGCCCCATTACCACACTTAATATCCATAACCAAATACTCAAGACCTGCTGCTAACTTTTTAGATAATATAGATGCTGTTATTAAAGGAATTGACTCCACTGTTGCACATACATCCCTTATAGCATAAAGCTTTTTATCAGCTGGTGCTAATGAAGAGGTTTGTCCCATAATAGAACACCCTATATTTTTTAGAGTTTTCTTAAAATCATCCAAATTAGCACTAGTGTTGTAACCTTCTATAGAATCTAGTTTATCAAGTGTTCCCCCTGTATGTCCTAAACCTCTTCCTGCTATCATTGGAACATATGCACCACATGAAGCTAACATTGGAGCCAGCATAAGACTAACTTTATCCCCTACTCCTCCGGTTGAATGTTTATCAACAATAGGTCCATCTAGATTTTTAAAGCTAAGCTTCTCTCCAGAATCTCTCATTGCTAATGTTAAATTAAGAATTTCATCTTTTGTTAAACCATTGAGATAAACAGCCATTGTAAAAGATGCTGCTTGAATATCAGCAATACTTCCATTACATATTCCATGAATTAAAAAATCTATTTCTTCTTTTGTTAATAATTCTTTATTTCTTGTCTTTCGAATAACTTCTTGAGGTAACATGACTACAACTCCTTAATATATTCCTTCACCAACTCAACAAGCTTTTGAGAAGCCTTGTTAGCTTCGGTAATTGTTTCTTGATGAGATGGCGGATTATCAACTAAACCAGCACCATAATTTGTTATAACAGATAAACCTAAGACATCTATTGAACAATGAACAGCTGCTATAACCTCGGGAACTGTTGACATTCCAACAGCATCAGCACCTAGCAAACTGAAGGCTTTAATTTCTGCAGGAGTTTCAAAATTTGGCCCTAATACCATCATATATACACCTTCTTCTAATCCTACTCCTTGTTTTTTAGCAATTTCTTTACATTTATCTCGCAGATATTGTGGATATGCATTATTTAACGCAGGAAAACGTGGACCATACATATCATCGTTTGAACCAATAAGAGGATTTTTACAGCTAAAATTTATATGATCCTTTATTAGCATTATACTACTAGGTTTTAGCTCTGTTTTTAAAGATCCCGCAGCATTGGTTATAATCATTTTTTCAACACCCAACTCTTTTAGTATATGAACAACATCAGCAATAACCTTCGGATTATGCCCCTCATAAAGATGAAAACGTCCATTTAAGCACAAAACCTCTTTGTCTCCTACAAATCCTCTAATTAACTCCCCTTTATGGCCCGATACTGAACTTTGAGGAAACCCTTCTATATCTTTATAACTTATAGTTGTTATATTTTCTAAAACATCTGCAAAACCACCCAAGCCAGATCCTAGTATAATTGCTATTTTAGGAGAATCTATGTTTAACTTTTGTTTGATGTATTGAGCTGTAGATTTTATCATAATTAAATTCCTATAAAGTAAAGTTATAAGGTAGAAGTTCTGTTATTTTATGCTCTTTTATAATTTCGTTTGATTTGGCTAAATAAATCTTTGTATTTTCATTAGAAAACTCAGCAATCCTTTGTAAACAAGCACCACAAGGATAAACAAGCTCATTACCATCAGATGTGATTAAAATTGCTTTTATTTGTTTATCTCCCCCAGATATCATTGCAGATATTACACCAGCTTCTGCGCATATACCACAAGGATATGATGCATTTTCAACATTACATGAGCTATACACATTATCATTTTCCGATAATATCGCTGCTCCAACATGATATTTAGAATATGGTGCATAGGCTTTTTTTTGCGATTCGACTGCCCTTTCTAATAATTGTTCAGTTTTTTCCATTTTTCCTCCTTTTTTTAAATAATTTTATTGTTTTTTTATGAAAAATTATAGTTTCGTTAATTTTTTATATTATACAATAACAAAAAAAATTAGCAAAGCTTATTTTTTAGTTAGGAGAAAATCGTGTTTAAGAAGGTAATTATAGGATTTTTTTGTTTCTTAATTCTTGCTGTTGTAGGTGTTGGTACATATCTTTACACCCTTAATTGGAACAAACATAAAGCAACTGTGGCAAAAAGATTGTCAGAGATTACAGGATTAAATGCTTCCATTGAGGGAGATTTATCTATTAAACTAATTCCTGCACCTAAATTTTCTGCTGGTATTGTGAACTTTTCAAAACCAGGGACTAGAGACCCTTTAATTACCGTAAATAACATCTCTGCCAATGCTGAATTAGTACCTCTTTTTAGTAATAAATTTATATTGTCTGGAGTGATGCTTTCAAATGTTCGCATCAATATTGTTAAAGATGAAAAAGGAAATGTAAACTGGACTGGCGCGACAAATAGTAGCAAATCAAAAGCTGGATCTATGGAAATTTCTTTTAATGATATAAAATTATCAAATGCAAATATTCATTATACAGACAAAAAAAATAATAAAAAATTCAATATACCAAATATCAATGCAACAATTAATGCCCAATCACTTAAAGGACCATATAGAATAAATGGTAAATTTATCCACAACATGAGTGAGATCTTATTTAATGGTGATGTTTCAAATGGAAAGGATATTGGTGTAAGATTGTCATTAAATAATGCCGCTACAGCATCTAAATTATCTATAGATGGAACGGTTAGTGGGGATGTAAAAGGTGTTGCTACTTTTGAAACTAATAATTTATTTGAAATTTCAAATATTGCCTTTGGCAAAGATACTATACCAAATAAATATAATCATCCATTCTTCTTATCATTTCAATATGCTCAAGGTAAAGAAGCCAATAAATTAGATAATTTTACTCTTAAATACGCTGATAATACAGCTGGAAGTGGTGTTGTTGAATTTATCAAAGGTGAAAAAACGAATATTTTAGCAAATATTGATATGATACAGTTTGATTTAGATATATTAGAAAACATTATGACAGATATTACTAATTATATTTCATCTGGTAAAAATTTTGCGGAAACATCTTTAGGAAATTACGAAGCTGAGATTAATATAAAATCGAACAATGCTTGGTATAAACAAACCAGTGCTCAAAATTTAATTTTAGCTCTTTCTCTAAAAGATAGTATCATTGATATTAATAGGCTTGGATTATCCTTATCTGGTGAAACAAATCTAAAAACAACTGGTAAAATTGCATTAACCCCAGAGTTTTACTATAATATCAATAACAATATTGAAACTTCTGATCTTAAATCTTTTGCCTCAATTTTTAATATTGATTTAGCCAAATATGCTAAACAAGATGATAAAAAATCTATATTTAAAAATGCTAATGCCAATATTGTTGTAGAAGGCAACATCAACAACTTAAAAGCATCTATCAAAAACATGATTGTTGATGCTATTAAGATTGATGGTGATCTTGGTTTTATATTTGGAGAAAATACAAATCACTTAATTACATATTTAAATCTATCAAAAGTGCTATTTGATAAATACATTGATTTTCAACCTGATCATCTTACTAAATCTAATTTAAATGATAAATTAGTTTATCAATTCAATTTAATCCCTTGGAAAAATAAATTTGATGTTGAGGGGGGTATAAATATTGAAAATGGTGTATATAATGATACTGCATTTAATGGTTTAACTTTAGAATTTTCAAACATCCAAGAAAATATTGATGTTAAAAAACTTGAATTCAAAAACATTGGTGGGGCAGAGCTCTCTTTAAAAGCAAATATCAATGATATGTATAAAAAGCCTATCATAAATGAACTAACATACGATATAAAAACGTCTAATCTACCATTATTTATTTCATCTATCGGAGTAAAAACGAATGATTTAAATTTATTCAAAAATAAACTTTTTGCATCTCAAGGTGTTTTAAGTGGCAATATTGATAATTTAAATATGAGTACTATACAGAAGTTTGATAATGTAGAATTTACATATACTGGTATAGCTACTCAAACAGATGACAACAAAACCAGCATAGATGGTAATATAGAATTAAAATCTAATAATTTTACATCTCTTGTTAATGATTTAAATATTAACTATACCCCAGATATTCCTGTTTCTAATTTTCTACTATCAGGTAACATTGTTGGACAAAGCGATTTATTTGCCATCAAGAATGTAAATGCATATCTTGGTGCCAACAATATCAAAGGTGATGTACAAGTTGATAAAACTACAGATAGAACTAAATTTTTAGCAACCCTAGATTTTGAGAGTTTTAATATAAATAGATTTTTCAACATAAAAAACAATAAAGAATCAAACCTCGCAATTAAAAAAGATTTTATTGAAAAACCTGTATTTAGCAACAACAAGATTGATTACTCCAAATTTAGTGGTATAGATTTTGAGATAAATGCTAAATCTAAAAAAGTTATTTACAATAAAAATACTTATACAAATGCATCTATTAATGCGTTACTTGTAAATAATGTATTGAATATAAAAAATCTAGATACCAAATTGGGTGATGCAGATATTAAGCTAGATTTAATTTTAGATACAAACAACCTTGCAAAAGTTAGTGGTAATTTTGATATCAAAAATTATATTACAAACGATTTTTGTGGTAGTATATACTGCATTGGAAGTGGAACATTTTCTTCTAAAGGAAAATTTGATTCTATTGCAACCTCTGAAGAAATGTTTATCAACAACTTGAATGCAGAAGGACAATTTGATTTTGATAATACTGTTATTACTGGCTGGGATATGGATATTATCAAATTTGAATTTGAACAGAGAAAAAATACTGATGGCTTTGTAGATAGCATTGTATCTAGCTTAAAAGCAGGCAGTACAAACTTTGATAAAATTAAGGGGCTCTTCAACATAAAAAAAGGAATTATAATTGCTGATAATGTTTCATGGGAATCATCTGTTATCGATATGAACTCAAGTATTGAATTAAATATTGAAAAATGGGACATGAAAACAAACTTTGATGCAATCTATAAAAATGCTACTTTCACTGATACATTAAAATTCAAAATGAATGGTAATATTGCTTCACCAACATTAGAAGTTGATTTAGTTGAAACCATTGATAGACTTGCAAAATATGAACAAAGTTTAATTGAAGCAAAAGGTAATAAAGAGAAAAAGAAGCTGGAAGTCTTCAATACTAAAAAAGAAAGTATTATTGATAATATCAAAATAGCATTAAATGATTTAAATAAAATGACACTTGATATTATTAGATTTAAGCCTTTATCAAATGATCAAATAGTTCAAAGTACCTACGATGCTAATGTAAAAAAACTTCAGAATACTGAAAACACTTTAAATAAAATGATGAATAGCGCTGAAACTGCTGCATCTGAAAAAGAACTTTTGGATATAGATAGTGCTTTAGCTAAAGAACTTGCAGGAATTAACTTTATTCCAAAAACATTAGAAGATAACTTCATTGTTGATAGCAAAATTATTTTTGACGAAATCTTTAACAAACTTGCTTGGTTATATGATGTCGCAAGAAATAACGTATCTTATTATAATGGCTTAACCGAAGTATATATGATGGAAATTGAGCTTCTTGACAAGTCAGCCACTCCTGTAAAACAAGAAAAGAAAGATGAGCTAAATGCTGATATTAAAAAGATTGCAGAAAATATGAATGTAATTAGCGAATTACAATCTAAAATTCGTGATAATTATCTAAATATTATTGATACTGCAACTATTGCAACAATGGACAATAATAATAAGGTTGCAACTCAAGCTGTAGAAACTATGTTGACATATGTTAATCAGTTAAATGATAATATTGTTACAAGTATTGATGTATTTAGAGACGTACTAAATATAAATGCAAAAGATTACGATGCGTACTTAGTTTACCCTCCTAAATCTAGCAACGATATTATTCCAACTTCACCAACATTTAAATCTGGCAATGTTGACAACTCAAAAAGTGAAGCAGTGCAATCTGATGCAAAAGCTGATAAAATTAGCTTTTCTTTAGAAGGTATAGTTAATGGTTTATCTGGAATTTTTACAAAAAAAGAAAAAATCAACAACTCAAACTCTCTTGATTTAGTTGAATTTAGTGGTCTTTCAAATCTTATTCCTGCAAAAAGAGAAAATAAGATTGAAAAAACTATTAAAACAAGCACAACAACCGCGAATATTGAGGAAATTGAAAAACAAGATAATGTAGAATCTGAAACAATTATAGCTGAAGCTAAAGATGCTGAAACTAGTGAGCCTGAAACAGTTGTTGCAGAAGTTAAAGAAGTTGAAGCTAGTGAGCCTGAAATAGTTGTAGCTGAAGTTAAAGATGTTGAAGCTAGTGAGCCTGAAATAGTTGTAGCTGAAGTTAAAGATGTTGAAGCTAGTGAGCCTGAAACAGTTGTTGCTGAAGTTAAAGAAGTTGAAGCTAGTGAGCCTGAGGTAGTTGTTGCTGAAGTTAAAAATGCTGAAACAAGTGAACCAGAGGTAATTGTTGCAGAAGTTAAAGAAGTTGAAGCTAGTGAACCTGAAGTAGTTGTTGCAGAAGCCAAAGATGTTGAAAATAGTGAACCTGAAGTAGTTGTTGCAGAAGCCAAAGATGTTGAAACTAGTGAACCAGCCATAAAAGTTGCAGAAGCTGCATTAGATCAAAACAAAAAAACTCATAATAGCCTTTTAGAAAAGACTAAAGATTTTTTCAAAAATTTTGCTTCAAAGATTTCAGATAGAGAAGAAAAAACTATTGTTGGAGCTTTAAATAATAATATTGTCGATACAATTAAGAAAGATGTAGTAAATAACATTGTTGAAAAGAATATTATTGAAAACACCCCAAATAAAACACCTTCAAATATGAAGATAAATCCAGTTGTTGCGATGAATTTAGGCAATAATGATAAAGGAAATAATTTTGAGAATATAAAAAATTCTATAAAAGAAAAGAAAAAAAATGGTGGATTTAAGAATACTATTTCAAGAGAAGATATACAATCAGTTAAAACTATAGATGACATTGAAGTTGAAAGTGATACTCCTAATTCAAATATGGTACTTGCATCTACTCAAGAAATTCACCAACATCACAACAAAAGATTACTTAAAACACTTATAAGTTACGATGATGATTTTAATATTAATGTAAAAGATGCAAGCAAAGAGCCTCCTATGTATAGAGAAGATGATGAGCCTGCTATTATAAAAACAACTGAAAATGGTAATCGTTATGTTTTTGCTCTAAAAAACAACATTGTTTTGTCTGGTGACATAAATAAGAAAATATTAGCTAACAAATTAAACAAGCCACAAAACGATGTAAAAAAACAATATTTATTTGATACTTCAACACGCAAAAATTATAAAACAAGTGGTATTATTGGTAAAAAAATTGCTTTATCTGTGAAATAATTGTTTTTTAATTTGATATACTCCTATTTTTTATTTATATTGTTTTTATAAATTAAATAGGAGTTTTTTTATGTTTACAAAGCCTAAAGTTGCTGTTTTACCGGTTGCTGGTCTTTCGACTAGAAATTTACCAGCTACAAAGGTTATTCATAAAGGTTTTTTATGTTTAAACAACAAACCAATAATTCAATATGCAGTTGATGCTTGCGTAGAAGCTGGTGTTGAAGAGATTATCTTTATATATAGTGATGAAGCTAATCGCAATATGTATGATAAGTATTTTTCACCTAACAAAGATTTAGAAGAAAGATTATTAAGACAAGACAAGCTTGAAATTTGGGAGGCTTTAAAAAAAACTGTTCCTGCTAATGTTAAATTTTCTTATGCTCAACAATCTGAACCTAAAGGGAATGGTCATGCCATTTTATGCGCTAAAGAAATTATTGGTAAAAGAGATTTTATGGTTATGTGGGTTGATGATGTATATGTTTGCAGAGGTAAAGGTATATTATCACAACTTCTTGATGTGTACGAACGTTTTGGGGGTATTGTTGAAAATGTAATAAAATTCCCAAGAGAGCAGATTTCTAGATATGGTGTGTTAAAAGGTATAATTCAAGAAGGAAACATTGTTAGTGCAAAAGGTGTTATTGAAAAACCTAAGATTGAAGAAATTGACTCTGATTTTGCAAGCATGGGACCTTATATATTACCAAATGAAATATTAGACATACTACCTAATGTATCTAAAGGAAGTAATGGCGAAATTAATCTAACAGATGCAATAAATATTGCCTGCATTAATGGCACACCCCTTAGAGGAGTTTTAACAAGCGCTGAACGATATGATTGCGGCACAAATGAAGAACTATCAAAATCAAATATTCGCCTATCTATACGCGAAAATAAGATACTTTATGATGAAGCTGTAAAAACAATTAAAGAACTAGACATCAGTATTTAGAGCAATCTCTCTTCATTTAAGTGCATTGTATGAATTATTGAAAATAGGAGATATAATTCATTAAAATTTTTATATATTCTTTTTTTGTTTATTATGCTCGTAAAAAAGCTATTGCATTCAAACATATTTCTTTTAGTTAAAATATTAACAAAAACGATATCATCAAAGAAACTAAACTCTATTTTGGAGAAATAAAGCTTTAATTCTTCCATATATTTTAACATTACTGGTGTTAGTATATATCTAGCTTCTATTTGGTTATCTGAATATACTTCATAATATTTTTCAAATACAGGGGCCTCCAATGTTACCCTTTCTAATTTTTTGTATTTAGTTATTTTATTTAAAATCCCCCTATCTTTGGAAACAACAGTTTGTCCTTTAAATTTTTTATTCATTGTAGCACAAAAAATTATACCACGCTTATCTTTTTTTAACTCATATTTAGTTTCATTGTTACGAGTTACTTGAATTTCTTTATATGCTATATATTCATCAATTGAAACATTAACACCCTCATAAAATCCAACAAAACCATCATCAAATTCTAAATAGTCATAATATGATATAATTTTAGAATCAGCAACTACACTCTCATCTATTCCTGATTTATACTTATATTCAAAATTACCAAAAAAATTAGAAATAAGGGGCAACAAACTTTCTTTTGCTTGTCTTTTAAAACCAACCATTGGCAGACAGATAAATAACACAAGCAAACAACTCAATAACTCAACATTTACTCCTTTAGCTTCTAACATTTCAATAAATTTATCTAAAACCCCACAAAACAACGCTATAGACCATGACAATGTAAAGATTGATGCAAACATAAAACAATTAAAGTACTTTTTTCGTTTATTCTCAAGCTCTTGCATACGTGGAAAGATTTCTTTATGGTAATATTCATCAAATAACGCTCTTTTCTCAATATATTCCTGGGTATTTTCCATCATATTTTCCTTGAAGTTTTAGACATTTAAGAGTAATTATAAGTTGATTATTTTAATTTTCTCTTAAAGGTATAACATGGTTAACGTATTATGGCTTATGATGTTTTTTGGTTCTATAATTTTAGCTGTATGCCATGCTATAATTTACTATGATTTATCTGTATTTGATAATATAATTAAAGCAATTTTTGACAATGCTCAATTAGGGGTTAAAATCTCTATTGGTTTGGTTGGTATACTTAGTTTTTGGCTTGGTATTTTAAAAATAATTGAAGATAGTGGACTTGCTAATAAAATATCCAAAAAATTAACACCTCTTTTTAAGGTTATAATGAAGGATATTCCAGAAAACAGCCCTGCTATATCCACCGTTGTATTAAATATGGCTGCAAACTTTTTAGGACTAGATAATGCAGCAACCCCAATGGGAATTAAAGCGATGAAAGAACTACAAGAGCATAATAATAATAAAGATGAAGCAAGTGATGCTCAAATTTTATTTATGATACTAAATGCCTCATCCGTTACTTTAATACCTATAACAATATTTATGTATAGAATGCAATTAGGAGCAATAAGACCTACTGACGTATTTGTACCAATATTATTATCTACATCTGTTTCTACTATTGTTGGATTTTTGTTAGTTGCAATTAAACAAAAAATAAAACTTACAAATAAAATTTTGTTAAAATGGATTGTTGCCTTCTTAATCATTATATCATCTATTAGTTTTGGTTTTTATTTGATTGAACCTGAAAAACGCCTTATACTTTCATCTGGAATCGGTAACATTCTTTTGTGTTCGATAATTTTACTAGTTTTTATTATTGCTATAAAAAACAAAATAAATTGTTATGATTGCTTTATTACGGGGGCAAAAGAAGGATTTAATGTGGCAATAACAATATTACCTTATTTAGTGGCAATGTTAGTTGTTATAGGAGTATTTAGAGCATCAAATGCTCTAGATTTAATTATAGAAGGCATCAAACAATTATGCTTAACACTAAATATTGACGCAACTTTTGTTGATGCTCTTCCAACAGCTTTAATGAAACCGTTGTCTGGTAGTGGAGCTAGAGCCATGATGATTGAAACAATGCAAAATTATGGAGCAGATAGTTTTGTTGGTTTCATTTCTTGCGTTATACAAGGCTCCACTGAAACAACTTTTTATGTATTGAGTGTTTATTTTGGTGCAATAAATGTTTATAAAACGAGATATGCCTTAAAATATGCACTTATTTCAGATATGGCTGGAATCTTATCTGCAATATTCTTTTCTTATTTATTTTATAAAGCATAAAGGAGTTTATAATGAAACTTTTAATTCAACGTGTCTTAAAAGCTAGTGTAGATGTAAATAACCAAACAGTTGGAAAAATCGGTCATGGATTACTCGTATTTTTGGGTGTAGAAAAAGGAGATGAGAAAACAAAAGCTGATGCACTTGCAAATAAACTTATTAATTTAAGAATATTTGAAGATGAACATGGAAAGATGAATCTAAGCGTTAAAGATATTAATGGAGAAATTTTGGTTATATCTCAATTTACATTAGCTGCAGATACTAGCCATGGCAATCGCCCTGGATTTTCAACTGCTGAAACTCCAGATAAAGCAAATGAAATGTATGAATATTTTATTGAAATATTAAAAAAACTTTATCAAAAACCACAGACAGGTATTTTTCAAGCAGAAATGAAAGTTAAATTAATTAATGATGGACCTTCTACATTTTTATTAACAAAATAATCAATTAAAGATAATTCCCTCTTTTTGCATTGTATCAATAGCTTCCTTTAATAACTTTTTTAGAAGCTTATCTGCTATTTCTTGTTTATTATTCTTATTTTCTATAATTATATATCGATTTTTGTTTTGAGACATAGCAATCTTATTATTGTTATCTATTAAATCTAGTTTAACAGACATACTGTATTTACTATTTTTATCATCTATCACATCTACTGTAGATTTAATCAAGCTTGCCTTTAGTGTATAATCTGCTGTATTTTTATCTGTTACAATAACTATATTTGGATTAAATGATAAATAATCTGATATAAATTTAATATATTTATCAGTAGATATTCCATTATAAAAAGTAAGTTTTTCAATAAATATTTGAGGCTGTGATGATGCTGGATAAATTTCTTTTACACGATTGGTAATATTTATAGCTTTATCTTTATCAATATTTTTAAAATTTTGTTTTTTTATGAGAGCTTCAAATTCTTCTGTACGTACTTTTCCTGTTAATTCTATACATACCTTTTCGTCATTTTCCTCTATAGTTAAAACACTTACATCTCTTAAGAGATTATCAGATATATAATATGAAATATTATTAAATACGTAATCTTCAATATTTTTATATTCAGGCATTGATTGAAAATGTTTTTTTATAGCACTAAATGAAGCATAATCTATAGCAGCCATTCGAACTTCTGATCGCGTTTGATTTTTTAAAATTTTCTCGCAATATTGCGATTTTACATCAAAAAAACTGTCTGCATTTACAGTTTTTGCAAAAATTGCTAAAAAACAAAATACAGACAGTTTTATAAATTTAGGCTTCATGTAGAGATTATTCCTTTACTTGCCTAATAACCTCAATCCACTCATCAACTTTTTTACCATTATTATCTAACAATGTCATTTTGTATTGAATAGCTGGAACTTGACTACTTGAAGATACAAACCAATCTAATGCTGGCTCAATTACTAAATCTGCATTTTTAATGTTATTTACAACATCATAAATTTTTGAACCAACAAGAATATCTCTTGTTGCACCTTTTACTCTGTGTGAACCATAAGGTAAATCAGAACTTAAAAGCTTCGCATCTTTAATATATATTCTTTTTACACCATTTTCATAAATTACAGCTGTATCTTGTAACATACGATTTGTTGCTCTTGTTGCAACAACATTATAGGCTTCTGGAGAATACTTAACCATTTGTTTTAGTGCTTCTGAAGATGTTGTTTTGCGCATATCAACAATTTCTGAACGATATGGATTTTTCTTTACAGTAACCTTTAGGTATTCTTGTTCTGGCTTTAATGCTTCTGGAACTACAACTTGAGCTTCTTCATTTACTTCTACAGTTTCTTGTTTAACAGGAGCTTGTTCTACTGCAATTGGCGCCTCATCTGAAGATACAATTTCCTCATGCACTGTAACAACTGGCTCACATACAGGCTTTCCACAAGGCTCTTCTAAAGTTGTTGTTGTTGTTATTATTTTTTTAGTTGTAGTTACTTTAGGTTGCGACACTGGTGCTGCATGGTGTTGACAGCAAGGCATATGTGCAACTTGGCATGGCATTTGTTCTGCACAAGGACAATCTTTTACAAGCTGAGGAGCTTGAACAAAAATAGGCTTAGGTTCAACAATGATATCTTTTGGTTGTTCATAAATAGTTTCATCAAACTTTACAACCTCTACCTCTTCCCATTGACTATCATTACACATACAGGCAGCTAAAAGACCACAACTTAATACGCTTAATATTTTTTTCATAAGCTATCTCCTAAATAAATTTATTATATTTATTATTACTTTTACAACAAAGCAATTAAAAATTTCTTAAGTTTTTGATTTACTTTTTATCTTTTTATGATATTTGTTAACATGATTGAGAGGGAATATGATTATCACTTTTGCAAGCATTGTTTTCGGTTTTATTTTTTTATTTTCAGGTGTTCGAAAAAATACTTTTTATATACTATATGCCATGTCTATGATTGGATTAGCTTATTGGGCAGAAACTATGTGGGGATGGAATGTAAGGCCATTTAGTAAAAATGCTTTTTTATTATTTTTATTATTTCATATTCCACTAATTAATATCTTTACTTTTTTAGCATATGGAAGAGATAAACATTGCGCAAAAAATAATTTATGGAGAATCCCTGAAATTCATCTTCACACTTTAGAACTATTAGGTGGAACAATTGGTGCAATTATTGCCCAAAAACTATTTCATCATAAAAACAAAAAGAAATCATATATGGCAACTTTCTTTGCCACAATTATTATTCAAGTTGGTTTAATTATTTACATTCTAAAACAGTTTAATTTTTTCTAATTACATAACATTAACTGATGTGAACATTGCTTGCGATGGTTCAACATTTTGACGCATTACTGCATTAAATATAGGATAAACCCTCTCACATTCCATTATTGACAACTCAATAATTTTACTTATTTTATTTGAAAATAATTCTTCCTCATCTTGCAAAATAATTGAATGCTTAAAAATCGGCATTTTTTGTTCATTCCAGTATGAAAAATGTCCCAACCAAAGATTTTCATTTAACATAGCTAACAACTCAAACATCTTTGATCTATCAACATTAGCATTTTCAATATTTAACAAACAGGAAATATGAACACAACGCATATGCTCTTCAAAGGCAAAAAATACTAGCATATTATCCCACTTACCAAGAACCTCTGCTACCAGCTCATTATCAGAGCGGCGATCAAATGATATATCTTCTTTTAAGAATATATTTTCGATAGTGTCTAATGGGTTATATAAATTTTGTTTTAATGCTACATTCATCATAATTACCTTTTACTACTTTTGTTGCTATATTTTTGCAACAAGCTTTTAGCTAAGACAATAGCAATGTAGAGTTTTCCACTTTTTTAATAAAAAAATAACTTTTATGAAACTTTGAAAACCAACAAAAACAAACACTTACAAAAAAATATTTTTTTTATTTATTTTTTATGTGGATTATATTTTTTTATTAATATAAATTTAATTCATTGCAAGATTTTCATAAAGAGGTTTTTTCATGTATATTGATTTCCCTAACATTTCACCGATTGCTTTTTCAATTGGCCCATTTAATTTACGATGGTATGCTCTTGCTTATTTAATGGGAATCTTATCTGCTTGGTTTTTAACTAATAAAAACATAAAGAGATACAATTTAAATATAAGCAACATTATGTTAGATGATTTGGTATTTTATGTAACTCTTGGAATCATTCTCGGTGGCAGATTGGGATATGTTCTTTTTTATGGAAATAGCTATTTTTTCAAAAACCCATTACAAATATTTGCAATATGGCGTGGAGGCATGTCTTTTCATGGTGGAATAATAGGTGTAATTTTAAGCCTTTATATTTTTTCTTTTAAATACAAAACTCCTTTTTTTAAAATTACAGATTTAGTTTCACTATATGTTCCTATTGGAATTTTTTTAGGAAGATTAGCAAATTTTATAAATGGAGAATTATGGGGAAGAGTTACAGATGTAGCTTGGGCTGTCAAATTTCCTGCAGGTGGATACTTACCAAGACACCCTTCTCAGATATATGAAGCATTAAGTGAAGGCCTCTTTATGTTTATTATATTAAATATATTATGGAGATATGAATATATCAGAAAACATCATGGCATAATATCTGCAATGTTTCTTATAATATACACAATTTCTAGAATGTGCATGGAGTTATTTAGAGAACCAGATGAACATATTGGTTTTTTATTTGCCGAGATAACTATGGGACAGCTATTATCAGCCCCCCTTCTTATTTTTGGTACTATAATACTATTTAGAGCGATAAAAAAACAAGTTTAAGCTTTTACTGTTATGTTATGAGTAAACTTACAGGCTTTTTTTAACCCCTCTTCTGCTCGTATTAAAACTTCATCAGCATCAGCATCACTGCGTTTTTTCTCACTTATACATAAAGAAACACTTAATTGCAGATGATTATTCTCATTAAATACAAATATTGATTTAGCGATATTTCTTCTTATTTCTTCAACCTGAATAAAACCATCATTTACGTTTAATCTAGTAAATGCCAATATAAACGAATTATCTTTATAATTATAAACTTTTACATCTTTATTTATTTGTGTTATTTTATTAAAAAACATCTTTTTTAATAAAATAACTTTCCCCTTACCAAATCTTTTTAATATTCTATCATATTCATCAATATATAACACTGCGACACTATATTTTAATGGATACTTTTTTTGCGCATCATCAAAATACATATTATAACTAGGAATATTTAAATCTTCATCTCTATGTGAGATATATACAACATAATATACAGCCCCTAAAAACTCAACAACCACAGAACATAAAAAGAATAAACTAAAGGCTGTTAAATTATCTGAATAAAAAACACCTAATAAAATAGAAATTGTTGAAAACAATACTGAGGATAATAGTATGTTACCTTTTAAGATATATAGATTTAACAAAACTAATATAAAAAATATAGATATAATAAATGAGGGATAATTCATTGCTCCAATATGTTTATAAAAATATACCGAATCAGCATTCAATGTTTCAGCATACAATCTCTCTATAATGTAAGTTTCAATTAATAAAAAAACAAACAACCAGCTCCACTCTTTTATTTTAACATGTTTTTTATATACAATATATGCTATAAACATATTAATCGGAAGCATAATTATCCATATATTATAACCAGATGAAAATATATAATCCTCACCATATATATATCTTAAATTATTTATCATTATATAACCAATGTAAGAAATAGATGTACAAACAAATGTCACCCCAACTTTTAGATACAACGATATTAATAATGTTGAAACAACAGAGATTATAAATATATTATGTATAACCTTATACACATCATCAGAAAACTCTGTAATTGAAAAAAAATAGATTAACGCACCACCTACTAAAATTGATGGCATAAGTAAATTTCTGCTATTTGATATTATTTTTGAAACATCTAAACCTATATTTTTCATATATCTCTCCATTCATTTATGGAAAGTTATTATAATTATGAATAGTTAAATTTTATTTACACATTTCAAAATTGAACTATCTCCATACGAATAAAAACGATACTTCTCTTTTATCGCATGTGCATATGCTTCTTTCATACGTTCAGTTCCTGCAATCGCACAAATCAACATAAATAATGTAGATTTAGGCAAATGAAAATTTGTAATAATATAATCTATTATTTTAAACTTGTATCCTGGTGTGATAAATATAGCTGTTTCACCGTTAAATGGATAAATAATACCGTTATCATCTGCAGCACTCTCCAACAACCTAACCGATGTTGTTCCAACTGCTATTATTCTACGCCCTTCTTTTTTAGCCTTATTTATAATATCACAAGCCTCTTGAGTTATAATTCCATACTCTGCATGCATTTTATGATCTTTTGTATCATCGGTTTTTACCGGTAAGAATGTACCTGCCCCAACATGCAAAGTTAAAAACACTTTTTCAACACCAATTTCTTCTAGTTTTTCCAACACATCATCTGTAAAGTGAAGCCCTGCTGTTGGTGCTGCTACTGCTCCTTCATGCTTTGCATAAACTGTTTGATAATTTTCTTTATCATTATATTTATTCCAAATACCAGATACAGGCTTTTCTCTTTTAATATAAGGGGGTAATGGCATCAATCCATATATTTCCAATTTTTTAGAAAGTTCCTCTGCCTTACATTGAAACTCTATTAAAACCCCATCTTCACCACGTTTCTCTATTACTTTTGCTGAAAACTCTGAAAACTGTGAAGATATATCTGATGTATAAAACACTATTATATCATTTGGACGCAAACGTTTTGAATTTTTTATAAAAGACCACCAAGTTAAACCATTTTCTGGGTGATACAATGTAACTTCTACTTCAGCCTTATCTCTTTTTCCATACAACCTTGCAGGAATAACCTTAGTATTATTAAATACTAAAACATCTCCCTTTTTTAACAAATTGGGTAAATCATAAAAATGCCTATCATTAATTTTGTCTTCTTCTGTTAAATCCAGTAGCTTAGATAAGTCTCTTGGACTTACTGGATTTTTAGCAATCAACTCTTTATCTAATTCAAAATCAAATAAATCAACACGCATTTTATAACCTCATATAAAATCTTCTTAAATATTTTCATTTAATTGTTTATATCCTATTGTTTTTATTTAGCAATACATTTTTCATCAAACATTAAACTCACTATAAACTATTGTTTTAACTAAAAACACACCATATTTATTGACAATTTTTTAAAAAATATTTAAAATTGACAAAAAATATGTTGATTTTATCTAAAAAATGAATTATTATGCTTCAAAATTACTATATCAAGGAGTACAAAAACGATGGCTAAAATAAGTTTAGACGAAGCTTATGAAATTGCAGGTGGATACAAAAAAGTTGACGAACAAACATTCTTAGAAGCGTTATCTATAGTTAGAGATGACGATCCTATTTTTGCGAACTCTCTTGAAGAAGCTCATAAAATTGAGCTTAGCAGACAAAAATGGCTAGAAAAGAAGGATGAACAAAAACCACAATCACACATCATTAAGAACAATATCGATTTTTTAGATGCTGAGTATGCTAATAGCGAATACGACACCTCTTTACTTGAAGATGAAGAGATAGTAGAAGCTTTAAAAAATACACCTATCATCGAAACAGCTCCTGGCACAGATAAAAATGATGCATATACATTAGAAGGTGAAGAAAGAGAAAAACACATCAATATGTTAGTTGAAAATGCTAGACTTGATGTTGCTTGTGATTTAATTGAAAGCAATGAACTTGCTGCAGAAAACAGTTTAGAAGGCAAAAAAGAGATTTTCCGTAGAGAATTAAAAACCTCTTTTTTAAGCACTTTAGCAAATCTTCGCTTAACTGCTCAACTAGAAAATAATGTACCAAATGCCGCTGAGGCTGTAAAAAACAATGATGAAGAATTCTTCAATGAACAGCAAGATGCTCTTGCAAATATGGGACCTCAAGAAAGAGCTTGCGACTTTACTCAAAACATAGGCGTTTCTGTTGATAGTGTTATTGCTTGTTGCGTAGAAACAAAATCCAAAGCTGATCGTGTTACAGAAAAATTCAATGCATTTGCAAAAAAAATCGAGGGCAGCTCCCAAAAACATTATCAAAATGCTGCAAATTTTATCCATAAAGCAAAAACTTCTTTTGTTAATTCTGCAAAATCTCTTTGGGGACAACGTTTTGAATTTGCAAACAACCTAAAAGATAGAGCTCCTAAAATTATAACAGATATTTCAGCTACTGCGGCATTATGTGGAGCAGCAGCTCTCAATGCACCATGGCTTGGTACTGCTGCCATTGCATATGGAGCCTATAAAGCAGCTTCAGCTTGGATGTGGCCCATTGTTACCAAAGCAAGAACAGAAAGTCGTCTAGCTAAAAAAGATAAAGATGCACCAAAACTTAAATTCTGGCAAAGATTAAAAAAGGCATCAAATGATATATTTAATAATAAAGATGAACGCAAAGCATATTACAAAGAAGCTGGATGGGGAACTGCTGCAGGTCTTGTTGGTTTAGGTGCAGCTGGCGCAGTATTGAGTGGCGCGGTGACAATTGGAACTCAAGCAGCTGGCGTTGCTTCTGGTGTGGTTGCGCGCTCATTCCAATCATTATCAACTCTTGCTGTTCATTCTGTAAATAGCACAATGAATGCTGTTAGAACAGTTAAAAATAAAAAAACAAATGTTTTAACAAAGTGTTTTGTTGTTGGTGGCGCAGTTTTGACATCTTATTTATTATATAAATGTGGAAGCAATGCTGAAAATCTAGGCAACGTAACAGCTTTAAATCATCCTAGCGAATCACCAACCATCGCTTCAGATTCATTATCTAACCCAGATACATTGTCTAACAATGTATCACCTAAAGGTATACTACCTAATAATGCATTACCTCAGGATACATTAACTAATAATGTATTATCTCAGGATACATTAACTAATAATGTATTATCTCAGGATACTTTAACTAATAATGCATTACCTCAAGATACATTGACTAATAATGATACCATTGTTGCAACACAAAAATCTACCCTTACTGCACCAGGTGATTTAAATAGTGTTATTGAAGATAAAATAGAGGTTCCTACCGAGTGGAACCAAAGTACTATGGGCATAACAAAAGCACAATGGATTAAATTACAAACATATTGGGATAAAGATCCACAAAAATTTGCTGAATTCTATTCAAGAATTGATGCCGATATGCTAAAAGAGGGTGGCATTTTTGAAGGAATGACTAGAGAGCAAGTACTATTTAAATATGAAAGAATATCTTCATGGAACTTACCTGCTCATCGTAACACATTGGAAAAACTAGATCAATTCTTTAGAGATTGCAACGACGGACAAGATATATCCCTTGATGAAAACGATCGCAACGTTATTGATAGCGTTATGAAAGATGGATCAATTAGAAATGTTAACGGCGATAGATGTGTAAGGGTATTAAATCGCATGGGTAATGATTGCGGAGATCAAAGCTCTCTTATTACTAAAAAAATAGATTGTGGATGCGATGAAGTTACAACACAAGTGGAAGAACCAATCCAACCTAAAACAGTCTCTTTTGAAAATGACCCAGCAACAAATTCTTCAGAAACATCTGTTACAAACATATCTTTAGTAAAATCAAACAATTTATATGGTGGAGATATTGTAAATAGCGAAGCAACTACTGAAGACGCTACTTTATTTTCTCAAAATCGCCAAATAAAGATAGAACAAAATAACACTTCTATAGCACTCAATAATGATGCTTCAACATCTACAGAAATTACTACTACTGAACAAGGCGCAGTAATTACTACGGAAACGTCCGTTACTGAGCAAGGTGCCTTTGCATCTACAGAAGTTACTACTACTGAACAAGGCACAGTAACTATTACAGAAGTTACTACTGACAGACAAGAAGCTACAACCGCTACTAACGTTACTGCCGATGAACAACCTAAAGATGTTGAATTAAATAACACTATCACGCATTCAGAGATCATTGAAGGAACTGAAAATGTTGAGCAAGGAACTCCTGCTGCTGGAAACATTGAAGCTCGTGGTGGATATGAAAATTCTGGCATCACCCCAAAACAATATAACAACATGCAAACATTCTTTAAAAATAGCTATGGTGAAAATGCATATGAAGAATTTGCGTCTCGCATTACTGATGATATGCGTGCTAAAGGTGGTATTTTTGAAGGACTAAGCGTTGAACAATCTATGTTTTCTATTCAAAAAATGATTGCGTGGTCTAATGATCAAACCGGAGCATTTGCTGATGAAATTACCAATATGGTTAATTACTTAAAAGAATGCGACGATGCAATTTTAACAACAGATGCTCAAGCTATTAAAAACATAATTGATAGTGTTAATGAAAATGGTACTATTGATGGTGTTACAGGTACATCATCAACTATGGTTCGCTATTTCCAAACTGGTCCATGTGGCGAAGCAGGAACATATGGTTTAGAAACTGGAGCTAGTGGTGTTACAAAACCTAGTGGAGATGGATTTTCTCGTTTCTTCAAAAGAACATGGACAGATACACCTGCTCCAATATTTGAAGAAGACACCCCTACACAGGATATAGAATACCAAAATATTGCAGTATCATTAAACAAGGGTAACAACTTAATGTTTGGTGATAAAATTGCTGATGTCAATCACGAAGATGCAACACTTGATGCAGGAAAACGCAAAATACGCATCGAAGTTGATAGCAACTCAAGATAATTTAATCAAAAATAAGCAAGCAATTTAGAGCACTAGAAATTCTAGTGCTTTTTTGTTAATCTGTGGATAACTTTCCCCAAATAAATACTTGTTTTTAAAAATATCTTGAAAATTGATTAAAAAGTGATATTTTATGCCTGATTTTAATAAAAATGCCGTGTGGGGCTGTCCACACACAATATTATGGAAGGATAATAATATGACTATTCGCGTCGGTATTAACGGATTTGGACGTATCGGTCGTCTCGTTTTTCGTGCTGCTCAAAAAAGAAATGATATTGAAATTGTTGCCATTAACGACTTAATTGATGTTGAATATATGGCTTATATGCTAAGATATGATACAATGCATGGCAGATTTGATGGCACTGTAGAAGTTAGAGACGGTAAACTTGTTGTAAATGGTAAAGAAATTCGTGTTACAGCTGAAAAAAATCCTGCTGATTTAAAATGGAACGAAGTTGGCGCTGAATATGTTGTAGAATCTACAGGTTTATTCTTAACAAAAGAAAAAGCTCAAGGACACATTGATGCTGGCGCTAAATATGTTGTTATGTCTGCACCTTCTAAAGATGACACTCCAATGTTTGTTTGTGGTGTTAACACTGAAACTTATGTTAAAGGAACTCAATTTGTTTCTAACGCATCTTGTACAACAAACTGCTTAGCTCCAATTGCTAAAGTTTTGAACGATGCTTTCGGTATTAAAGATGGCTTAATGACAACTGTACACGCTACAACTGCTACTCAAAAAACAGTTGACGGTCCATCTGTTAAGGATTGGAGAGGTGGTCGTGCTGCTGCTGGCAACATCATCCCTTCTTCTACTGGTGCTGCAAAAGCTGTTGGTAAAGTTATTCCACAATTAAACGGCAAATTAACAGGTATGGCTTTCAGAGTTCCTACTCTAGATGTTTCTGTTGTTGACTTAACTGTTAACCTTGAAAAACCTGCTACTTATGAACAAATTTGTGCTGAAATGAAGAAAGCTTCTGAAGGTGAATTAAAAGGTATCTTAGGATACACTGAAGACCAAGTTGTTTCTTCTGACTTCTTAACAGATTCACGCACATCTATTTTTGATGCAAAAGCTGGTATTCAATTAACAGATACTTTTGTAAAAGTTGTTAGCTGGTATGATAACGAATGGGGTTACTCTAATAAGGTTCTTGACCTTGTTGCTCATATGGCTAAAGTAAACGGATAATCTATATTCCCTGCGCTTAACTTTAAGTATTGTGCTTAAATTTTTGCGCAGGGATTTTCTTTATTTGAGGTATAAACTAAATGACAGAATATAAGACTATTGAAGATTTAGGCGACTTAAACGGTAAAGTAGCAATGCTTAGAGCCGACTTAAATGTGCCTATGGATGAAAATTTTAATGTAACCAACACTGCTAGAATCGACAGAACAGTTCCTACCATTAAATTACTAATGAACAAAGGTGCAAAAGTAGTTGTTATTTCTCACTTTGGAAGACCTGAAGGCAAAGGCGATATGAAAAACTCTCTTTCACATATCGTAAAAGACTTAGAAAAAGCATTAGGTAACAAGGTAACTTTTGTTGAAGATTGCATTGGTGAAAAAGTTGAAACAGCTGTAAAAAACATGAACAATGATGAGGTTTTATTACTTGAAAACCTTCGCTTCTACAATGAAGAAAAGAAAGGCGACGAAGCTTTTGCAAAGGAATTAGTAAAAGTTGCAGATGTTTATGTTTCTGACGCTTTCTCTACAGCTCACAGAGCTCACGCATCAATGGTTGCAGCAGTTAAAGAACTTCCATCTTCTATGGGACTATTAATGGCCGAAGAAGTAAATGCATTATCTACAGGTTTAAACAATCCTGTTCGCCCATTGATTGCCATTGTTGGTGGATCTAAAGTTTCTACAAAATTAGATCTATTAAATAACCTAGTTAAAAAGGTTGACAAACTAGTTATCTCTGGTGGTATGGCTCATACTTTTATGAAAGCAAGTGGCATTGATACAATTAATGAAGAAAACTCTTTAGTTCAAATGGACATGCTAGATACAGCAAAGGAAATTATGGCAACAGCAAAAGCTAACAACTGCGAAATCATTTTACCATTAGATGTTGTTGTATCAAAAGAATTCAAACCAATGGCTGAACACAAGACTGTAAACTTAGCAGATATCCCTGCTGAAGGATGGAGCTTACTTGATGTTGGTGCAAAAACCATTGAAACAATCAACAACAAGCTAAATGAATGCAAAACATTAGTTTGGAACGGCCCTTTAGGCGTATTTGAAATGAAACCATTTGATACTGCAACTAATGCAGTTGCACAACATGCTGCAGAATTAACCAAAGATGGAAAATTAACATCTGTTGCAGGCGGTGGCGACACTGTTTCAGCATTAGAAAACGCAGGCGTTGCAAATCAATTCACCTACATTTCAACTGCAGGTGGCGCATTCTTAGAATGGATGGAAGGTAAAGAGCTTCCTGGTGTTGCAGTAATGAAGAAATAAAAATACGCAAACCCACTAATTTAAAAGAGAGCAATATTTTTGCTCTCTTTTTTTGTTAATACCTTAGATTATAATCTTTGAAATTATTTAACATATGCTAGTCTTAGAATATATTTATTAGGAAGAGAGGATATTATGAACAAAAAAAGAGCAATCATTATTGGAGCAGGTCCTGCTGGATTAACTGTAGCTCATGAATTATTAAAAAAATCAGATATAGAACCAATTATATTGGAAGAAAATTCTTTTGTTGGAGGTATTAGTGCCACCCTTGATTATAAAAACAATAAAATCGATATGGGTGGACATAGATTTTTTACAAAATCTCAAAGAGTTATGGATTGGTGGCTTAGTATACTACCTCTACAAGGACATCCATCTAAAGATGATGTAATACTAAATAGAGATGTTGAATTATCTTCTTTAAAAAATGCTCCAAATCCAGAAAAAACAGATAAAGTTATGCTAAAACGTAACAGATTATCTAGAATTTATTATTTAAAAACATTTTTCAATTATCCCGTAAGTTTAAATATGGACACAATAAAAGGGCTCGGCTTATGGAGAATGTTTAAAATTGGATGTTCCTATATGAAAGCCCTTGTATTCCCAATTAAGAATGAAAAATCCTTAGAAGATTTTATGATAAACAGATTTGGAAGAGAGCTTTATCTCACATTCTTCAAAGATTATACCGAAAAATTATGGGGAATAGATTGTAACAAAATCTCAGCTGAATGGGGTGCCCAAAGAATTAAAGGAATATCAATTATAAAAGTCATAAAACAAATGTTAAAAAGTTTGAATAGCAAAAAAGGTGAAGCTATTGAAACAAGTTTTATTGAAAGCTTTTTTTATCCTAAATTTGGCCCTGGACATATGTGGCAAAGTGTTGCTGAAATAATCGAAAAAAGTAATACCCCAATTAAGTTAAATGAAAAAGTAACAAGATTAATAAAAAATGAAAACAAAATTATCGCTGTAGAAACAACCGATTTAAATGGCAAAAAAAATGTTTATGAAGGAGATATATTTATTTCCACAATGCCGGTTAAAGATTTAATTGAAGTCACGAATGACATCCCTACAGAAATCACTGATATAGCAAGAGGCTTAATGTATCGCGATTTTAGAGTTGTTGGAGTTCTTTTAAATAAATTAAAATTAAAAAACACAACCCAGGTAAAAACCATCAACAATATTGTACCAGACACTTGGATTTACGTACAAGAAAGAGAGGTAAAGTTAGGCAGAATCCAAATATTTAATAACTGGAGCCCTTACCTAGTTAATGACTTTGAAAACACTGTGTGGATTGGTTTAGAATATTTTTGCAATGAACAAGATAAAATATGGACTGACAACGATGATGATTTTATAAAATTTGCAATAGATGAAGCTGTTAAAATTGGCATCTTTGAAAAGGATGATGTATTAGATTCTTATACACATAAAGTAAAAAAAGCCTACCCTGCTTATTTTGGAACATACGATAAATTTGATAAAATAAAAGAGTATGTAAACACAATTGATAATCTTTATTTAGTAGGTAGAAACGGCATGCATAGATATAACAACATGGATCACTCAACTCTTGCAGCAATGAAAACTGTTGATTTAATACTAGGCAACATCAAAGATAGAGAAGAAGTTTGGTCTGTAAACACAGAATCCGACTACCATGAAGATAAAAAAGAATGTATAAATTCCTAAGGTCTGCGTAAATGCTTAGTTTTATAAAACAACAAATAAGAGATTTTGATGATAAATCATTTATAAACATATTGAAAATTTTCTTTTATATAAGTGGCTTCATTATCTTTTATGGTTTTATATACTCAGGTTTCCAAATTGTTGATGAATTTGAGCACCTACACGCTTCTTGGATGGTTGCTGAGGGGAAAGTACCATATAGAGATTTTTTTGAACATCATCACCCTCTTTTATGGTATCTTTCAGCTCCTATTGTTAGCTTCTTCTATGAAAACGTTATCATATTCTATGTTATGCGAGTTATCAGTACAATTGCAAGCATCACAACATTAATTTATATTTTTAAAATATCTCTTTTTTTTACAGATAAAAAAGGAGGTATTTTAGCAATTGTTTTTTGTATATCAAATATAATTACGCTATATAATTTTTATCAATTTAGACCTGATAATTTTATGAATTTATTTTTCATAATAGGCGTATACTATTGGTTTTTACATATAAAAGACAAACAAACCAAACATCTTATAATCAGCTTTATCTATTTTGCTATAGCTATAATGTTTTTACAAAAGATTGCAGCTCTATTAATATTGGTCGGTTGCATTTTAATTTGGTTAATAACATCCAAAACAATAAAACTAAAAACAACTTTATTATCATCTATACCCGCAATATTACTCCTATCTAGCTTTATTGCATACTTTTTAATTACAGGAACCTTTTATGAGTATATTTCATTAAACTTAAGATTCAACCAAGCTCTTGTTTATTATTTTGAGCGAGGTTCTTTTTGGTATAGAAATTTATTTTTTAGCATTTACGGATTAGGTTTTATCATTGCACTCAACGGATTGAGAAAAAAAAACATTTATCTTAAAATAATTGCAATTATATATATTGGCGAATTTTTAATGAGGGCTTTTTATTTTGCCCCTCATCCAAATTACTACGTCCTTTTAACTTATTTAAATGCACTATTGATTGCAACACTTGTAAATGAATTAGAAAAAAAATATAAGATAATTAGAATTGTTTTAATAATAGGGTTATTTTTATATGAAGGATACCTCTTTAACACCTTAAGCTCATCAGCAACAAAACACAACAGTTTTGAACACTATAAATTAGCTGACTATATACATAAGAACTCAAACAAAAATGATATACTAATGAATGGATATGATAAAAATTTCAATATATATAGAAATGATGCTAGCTATTATTGGTTTGGTTTAGACATGTTAATTCCGGTTATGGAGCAAGAATTTGGATTAGATAAAATCATTGATATAAATAACCTAATAGTATATAAAAAACCAAAATTTATTTATACATTAAATTATGTGGATTTAAGAGCCTTAAGAACTTATGGAGAGGTTAAATATTCGCAAATCTACAATACAGATATAGTCAATATTTTATATAAACCTACTGAATTTAAAAATTTAGCCATTTTAAGATAATTTAACATTTTTTAATTTTTATACAATAAAATAGAAACAAACATTTGGAGACTTTATATGTTAAAATCTATTAAAATTATAATGCTTTGCTTGTTTTTATTTGCAGGAAACACAGATGCTCAAAATATTTCTATTCCAAGCAATGAAGCGATTGAATGGGGAAACAAAAATGGCCAAGAATTACTATTAACTCTTGGAGTTGAAAACATCGTAGAAAAGCATGCAAAACTAGATGAAATGATGAATAGACATGTAAATCTAGATTATATATCAAAGTTTGTGCTTGGAAAATATTATAAAAAAATGAACAAAAGTCAAAAATTGAGATACTCAGAAATATTTAAAAGATACATTCTTAGTATATATAAACAGTTTAATTTAACAATAAATCCTAATGACATCAATTTTACAATCGATAAAGTAACTGAACACAAAAATTTTACAAATATAAGGTGCAGCATTGATATTAGCAAACTATCTTCAAACAATGCAAGCTCTGAAAAAATTAACATCGACTTTAAATTAATTAGAGGCGAAGAGAATCGTATACAAGCTGTTGATTTAGTAATATCAGATGTTAGCTTAGTTGTTGAATATCGTAAACGTTTTTATAAAATGGTTTTAGATGAAGATGAGGATATGAATTGGTTTTTAGATAAACTAGAAGATATAACAAAAGCTAACGAAGAAACATTTGGTAGAAAAACAATTAATAACTTACATATATATTAGCGATTTAATACCACCATCTTATAACGTTAGATAAAATAAAAAGATAATTTCTTTTTAAAAACGTTGTATTTTTTTTTCAATATGATAAATTACCCTCAATTATTGATTAAAATTTTAATTTATGAGGATTTTAAGATGGACAGCAAAGCCAGATTTAATGGAAAAGAAACTTTTGATGAATGGAAAAAAGAATGGGAGATTGAAGATAGATATAACTTCAAAACAATCGAACATAAATGGCAAAATATTTGGGATGAAGAAAAAGCATACAAAGTAGAAATTGATAACGAAAAAGAAAAATTCTATGCTTTGGTTGAGTTTCCATACCCTTCTGGCGCTGGTCTACATGTAGGACATCCTCGTTCTTATACTGCACTAGATGTAATTGTCCGTAAAAAAAGAATGGAAGGTTTTAATGTATTATACCCTATGGGTTTTGATGCTTTCGGCTTACCTGCTGAAAATTACGCTGTTAAAACTGGTATTCATCCAGCAATATCAACGAAAGCAAATATTGAAAACTTTACTCGTCAATTAAAATCAATTGGTTTATCTTTTGATTGGGATAGATGTTTTAATACATGCGATCCTGAATATTATAAATGGACACAATGGATGTTCTTAAAATTCTATGAAAAAGGATTAGCTTACAAATCAAAAATTGCTATAAATTGGTGCCCTAGTTGTAAAGTCGGCTTAGCTAATGAAGAAGTTGTAAACGGCTGCTGTGAAAGATGTGGAGCGCAAGTTGTTCGCAAAGATAAAGAACAATGGATGATTGCTATTACAAAATACGCAGATAGATTAATTGATGACTTAGGTGGCGTTGATTTTATTGATAGAGTTAAGTCTCAGCAAATAAATTGGATTGGCAAATCTGATGGTGCTGAACTTGATTTTGAAATCACAGATAATAATGGCATCTCTTTAGGTAAAAAATTAAAAGTATTTACTACTCGCATTGATACAGCATTTGGTGTAACATACATGGTTATGGCGCCTGAACATGAATACATTTCCGAATTAAATGGCATTTTTGAAAACAAAGATGAAATTAATGCATATGTTGTAGAGGCTTCTAAAAAATCAGATCTTCAAAGAACAGCAAATGATTCCAAAACTGGCGTAGAATTAAAAGGTATAAAAGCTAAAAATCTATTTAATGGAAAATTGATACCTATATTTATTTCAGACTATGTTTTAACAGGTTACGGAACTGGCGCAATTATGGCAGTACCTGCTCACGACCAAAGAGATTATGATTTTGCAAAAGTATTCAATTTGCCAATTATCCAAGTTCTTGATGGTGGAGACATATCAGAAAAAGCTTTTGAAGAAGATGGACCTCACATTAATTCAGACTTCTTAAACGGATTAAATAAAGAAGATGGTATTAAAAAGGCTATTGAATTTGCATTAGAAAAAGGTATTGGGGAAGCTAAAGTTAATTTCAAATTACGTGACTGGGTATTTTCTCGTCAACGTTATTGGGGTGAACCAATTCCTATGGTATATTGTGAACATTGCGGCTGGCAACCAATACCTGAATCAGAATTACCATTAACGCTCCCTGATATTACTGACTTTTTACCAAATGATGAAGGGGATTCACCTTTAGCAAAGGCTACTGATTGGGTAAATACAACTTGTCCTAAATGTGGAAAAAGCGCAAGAAGAGAAACAGATGTTATGCCAAACTGGGCTGGTTCATCTTGGTATTTCTTAAGATATTGCGATCCTCACAATGATAAAGAATTTGCATCCCAAGAAGCTCTTAAATATTGGATGAATGTTGATTGGTATAATGGAGGCATGGAACACACAACATTGCACTTATTGTATTCACGTTTTTGGCACAAATTCTTATTTGATTGTGGATGCGTTCCAACTCCTGAACCATACAACAAACGCACATCTCACGGTATGATTTTGGCAGAAAACGGCGAAAAAATGTCAAAATCCAGAGGAAACGTTGTTAACCCTGATGAAGTTATTGAAACATATGGCTCAGATGCATTCAGAATGTATGAAATGTTTATTGGACCATTTGATCAAGTTGCTATGTGGTCTGAAGAAAGCTTAAATGGAGTATATCGTTTTGTTAATAAGATATACGGATTATTCAATAAGGTGACATCTGTTAAGCCTACAAGTAAGGATTTACAAGTTCTACACAAATGCATTTTAGAAGTAACCGAAAGAATCGATCAAATGAAATTCAATACAGCCGTTTCTTCTTTAATGACATTTGTTAATTACATTGCAGGATTGAGAGAAATTCCTCAAGAGCTATATGAAACATTATTAAAACTATTATCACCATTTGCCCCTCACTTAGCAGAAGAAATGTGGGCTCGCCTAGGAAAAACAACATTAATCACTAAAGAATCTTGGCCTGTTGGTGATAAAGAACTAGCTAAAGAATCAACAATCACTATTGCTGTTCAAATCAATGGTAAAATGAGGGGAACAATTGAAGTTGAACGTGATTGCGATAAAGATAAAGTAATTACTGCTGCTAGAGCATTGGATAATGTTGCAAAACAGCTTGCAGAATGTGAACCTAAGAAAATAATCGTTGTACCAAATAGGATTGTTAACATTGTTTTATAGTAAGAAAAATATTGCCCTTATTGGGTTGGTGGCTCTGTTATCTGGATGTGGATTTGAACCACTCTATGTTGAAAAAAAATCTACTAGTGAATGGTATTATGATAGTGAATTTGATACCGGAATTAGAGATGAGATGGCTAGCGTTAAGGTTGATTTAATTCAAGATAGAATTGGTCAACTTATACGCAACGATCTTCTCGATAAACTAACCCCTAAAGGCTCTCCTAAACATCCCAAATACATCCTTAAGGTAACTAAAGTAAAAAAACAAGAAATTGACCAAGCTTTAAGAAATGATATTACTGCTACAAGAAAAAAAGTAATTTACACAGTTAATTACATACTAACTGATGATAATTACAAAACATTAATTAATGGAAATAGTGTTGCATATTTAGGATACGATATTTTAAGAGATCCTTATTCAACAACTTTTGCCCAAAAGAAAAATGAAAAAAATGCAGCTAAGATTATTGCAAATGATATATCTTTAAGACTTGGTGCATATTTTCACTCGTTACAAACAAAACGAGGAAACCCTAATGAATATTAAACCTGAACAAGTTGATGGTATCGTAAAATCATTACCAAATAACATCAGAGGAGTTGTTATTTACGGGAGCAATGAAGGTATGGTATCATCACTTTCTCAGCAATTTATTAAATCAATATCTAATGATATCTATGATGCCTTTCATGTTAGCTATTTAGATTGTGGCGATATATTGTCAGATGTTGGAATATTATATGCAGAATTTAACGCCCAATCTTTAATGGGGGGGAAACGTGTTGTTGTAATAAGAGAGGCATCAAACCCCTTAACCAAAGTATTAAGAGAACTTTTTGATAGTTCAACTTCAGACACATTACTTATCGCAACTTCATCTAATTTAAAAACAAAAGATTCTCTTGCTGTTATGGCAAAAGACGAAAATTTTATGTATGGAATCGGATGCTATGATGATAGAGATGAAGACATATCTCAATTTGCTAGCAAATTTATGAGCAGAAACAATTTTAACATTGATAATAGCTCTTTTCAAATGCTTTGCTCACGCTTATCAAATGATAGAAAAATCAGCCAAAATGAACTTGAGAAACTTATTACTTATATGGGCAACAAACGGGATATCACCATAAATGATATTAAAACGGTTATAAGTGACACTTCTGCTTCATCTCAGGAAGATTTGTGTTATTTTATAGCTCTTGGAGATACGCAAAAAGCTATAAATTCATATAACAGGTTAATATTTGAAGGGGAGAATCCTGTTAGCATTGTGAGAACAATTGAATATCACTTTATGAAGCTCCTTGATTGCGCCATTAAGATGGAAAAAGGCGAAACTGCTGATAAGGTTGTTTCTAGCATTCGCCCACCTTTAATGTTTTTTAGGAAACCTATGTTTATGGGACAGTTAAGAGCATGGAATAGAACAAGAATATTAAGCGCACTAACTCTTTTATATCAAACTGAAAGGGAATGCAAAACAACGGATTTACCTGCTGAGCAGGTAGCAAGTTTTACAATAATTAGGATAGCAAATGGCGTCAAACGATTTAGATGATAATTTTAAGATTCTTATCAATCAAATAAAGCAAGCTCCAGAACGTTGCGAAATTGTACTTAGAGAGCTTAATTCATGGCTTTGTTCTAATAAAAATAGTGAAGATAATATATCTTGTGTTATTGATATTTTGTATGCAATATTAGAACAACGTCCTGATTTGGCTAGTTCTATTTTAAAAACAAGTTTACTTGTTTATGAACATAATAATGTTTTATCATATTCACTTTTGATAAATTTAGTACATATTGACCAGCTACTTGTTGATGATGCATTTTCTATTCTAAAAGACTATCTTGATAAAAAATCTTCAGAAGGAATGCTTGTTTGTTTATTTCAGCTAATTAATAAATTAGCCACTCAACACCCTGATATTAAAGATAAAATTCATGATTTTATAAGCTATGCTTTAACATTAGAATCAAATGGTATATATTCAGAAAAAGAAGCTCAATCTGTTTTAAAAACTGTAAAATAAAAGGTGGCATTTTGCCACCTTTTATTTACAAGAGTTTTTACGCACTTTTCTTTTGACGCTTACGCACATATGTAGGAGCTTTCCCTTCTTGGATTACTTTAGCATCAATTACGATTTCTGTCACGTCTTTTTTATCTGGAAGATCATACATTAAATCCATTAAATTTTCTTCCATTATAGCTCTTAATCCACGTGCTCCCGTTTTGCGTTCAATTGCTTTTTTTGCAATAGCAATTAGCGCATCATTAGTTATTGTTAATTTAACATTTTCCATCTCAAACAATGTTGAATATTGTTTGATTAGGGCATTTTTAGGTTCAGTTAAAACTTTAATTAAAGCTTCTTCACCTAAATCCTCTAATGTTGTTATAACAGGAAGACGCCCAACAAACTCGGGAATTAAACCAAATTTCAATAAGTCTTCTGGTTGAACTTGTCTATATATTTCACCCAAAGTTTTTTCTTCACCATCTTTTATTTGCGCGCCAAAACCGATAGATGTTTCTTGACCACGACGACCAATAATTTTTTCAATACCAGCAAAAGCACCACCGCAAATAAACAATATATTTGTAGTATCTACGTGTAAAAATTCTTGCTGAGGATGTTTACGACCACCTTGTGGTGGAATATTAGCAACAGTACCTTCAATAATTTTTAGAAGAGCTTGTTGCACACCTTCACCTGATACATCACGTGTTATTGATGGACCATCTGTTTTTCTAGATATCTTATCAATTTCATCAATATAAACAATACCTCGTTCGGCTTTCTCAATATCATAATTAGCTGCTTGAACCAATTTTAACACAATATTTTCAACATCTTCACCTACATAACCAGCTTCGGTTAAAGTTGTTGCATCCGCTATTGCAAAAGGTACATCTAATACTTTTGCTAATGTTTGAGCTAGTAAAGTTTTACCAGATCCTGTTGAACCCAATAAAATTACATTTGATTTTGATATCTCAACCTCTGGATTTTTAATTTTATTATTTAGACGTTTATAGTGATTATATACGGCTACAGATAAAACTTTTTTTGCATGTTCTTGTCCAATAACATACTGATCAAGAAATTCTTTTATCTTAGATGGAGTTGGCAAATGTTCAGGGCTAGTTACAGCCTCACTCTTTTTGTCTTCTTTAATTTCTTGTGAAACAATATTTATGCAGACATCTATACACTCATCACATATATATACTCCTCTACCTGCTATAAGTTTTTTTACTTCATTTTGGCTCTTACCACAAAAAGAGCAATGTAAAACATTATCTTCAGTATTACTCATTATTTTATCCTATTTAATTATTTCCAAACGATTTTTTACAATGTGATCAATCAAACCAAATGCTTTAGCCTCTTCTGGGTTCATAAAGTTATCTCTATCCATTGCCTTTTCAATTACTGATAATTTGTTTCCAGTATTTTCTGCATAAATTTTATTTAAACGTTTTTTCAACTCTAATATTTCACGAGCTTGAATTTCAATATCTGACGCCATTCCTCTTGCACCACCTGATGGCTGATGGATCATAATACGAGAGTTTGGCAAAGCGAATCTTTTTCCCGGTGTACCACCTGCTAATAAGAACGACCCCATTGAACAAGCTTGACCAATACACAAAGTTGCAACATCACAAGAAATATATTTCATTGTATCATACATTGCTAAACCAGATGTAACCACACCGCCTGGTGAATTGATATATAGATAAATATCTTTTTTGGGATTTTCTGATTCAAGAAATAGTAATTGAGCACAAACTAACGATGACACAGCATCATTAACTTCTCCTGTTAAAAAGATAATACGTTCTTTTAACAATCTAGAAAAAATATCATATGAACGCTCACCTCTTGATGTTTGCTCAACAACCATAGGTACCAGCGTATTATCAAAAACTTCTAATGCACTCTTACTCATTTTACATAAATCCTTATATTTAAATTATTTAACTTGCATTACTTTATATGAAATTTACTCAACAAATAGTAAACAAAATAAAAATATTTATATTTTAATTTCGTTTTCCTTTTTCATTACTTCCCATATATGTCAAATTATATGTATGCACTGTTGTTCCATAAGGATTTTTTATACCAACATCTTTATTTTCATATTTTGAAAAATTAAAACTCATACGGATTGATGCTATCCAGTATTTTATAAGAGGCTTTTTCCTTCCCGGAATAGAATCGATAGTCTCAAATCTCACTTGCCAAAAGTTAAACGATACAGGATATACTGTATTAATTTTAACGTTACGCCGTATCCCCTTTCTTTGCATAAACTCAAAATAAGGCAACTCTGTTTTTTTAAATTCTTCATATACACTTTTCTCAGATGCTAGGTAAACAAATTCACCCTCACCTAATCTAAATAACAACTCATCAATACTATCACCTATAGTATAACGCTTAGTAACGTAGTCTGCCATAACACTTTCGGTGGCTAGATTTCCAGCAAAAGCTTCAAACTCTGCCTCTTCCATTCGTATTATTTGATATTTATCATAATCTATTTGTAAAGGCATAACTTTAGCATTTCTTAAAGGAAGCATAAAGCGCAAAATCCCGCCTAAGATGATTGTGAGACAAATACTCATTACAGATAACATAACCATTATTCTAGATGTCCACAAGAATCTTCGTTCAGGAAAAGCTGGAACACTTACCTTTTCAGGATAATTACCTAATATATCTTTTTGAGTTTTTTCCTTGTATTTAAATAATGTATAAAATAAATCAAACATAACTTTACCCACCAAAAAAAATCATTTATGTATATTTTACACGAAAGTTGTATAAAATCAAATAAAATACTACCAATTAAAAAATATTTAGTATAGATTTTAGTTAAAAGAAAATCTTTGAGGGAAAGTTTATGAAAAAATATGTTTATTTTGTTGGTGCAATTGCTAGTTTATTGACAGCTTGTGCAACTAATTTTAACAAAGACAATGAAGCTCCTGTTATGTCTGCATACTACTCTGATTGGGACAGAGCTGTGAGAGCTGATGTAGATATGCAAAACATGTACATTGGAACACCATCTAAAATCGCAAAACCTATTGATATGTATATGGCTATGGCACTAGCTTTAAAATACAACTTCACTAGAAGACTTGCAACATATCAAGAAAATTTAGTTAAATCTAACATAACACCAACTTCTTTACCTAATATGATTGAAGATTTAGGTTATGAAAATATCTCAAATTCAGATGGCGTTCCTGCTGACTTAAAGATGTCTTGGAATCTACTTGATTTATCTTCTCTTTATTACCAAAATGGAACACTCTCTCAAGATGTTGCCATGACTGAACAAGGAAGAAAAGTTATAAACAATATTTTATTAGAGGCTCGCTCTTTATATTGGAAAGCTTTGGTTGCTCAACGCATGCTCCCTGTTATTGATAATATGAATGAGTACTTAGTTAGAGTTGTTGATGAACTTAACGCAAGAGAAAATGAGCTAGTTAATGATGGCAAAAAACCTTCAACTAACTTACTTTTGAAAAAACGCAAATACTTAGAAAGTATTAGAGAGCTTGCTGATTTGAGAAGAAAACTTGATACAGCACAAACTGAATTTGTTGGATTACTTGGATTTTTCCCTTCAACAGAAATCAAATTAGCTGGCGCAGAATATGGCAACTTCAAAGTACCTTCAATGAGAGCAAAACTACAACAACTTGAATGGATTGCTTTAACAAATCGTCCAGAGCTTAAAGTTTTTGACGCAATAACCTCAAAAGAAGAATTAGAACTTGTTGTTAAAGATTTTGAAAATATTGACAACACTGATTATAATCAGGATCCAAACTATTATAACAGAAAATGGTCTAAAGAATCTAGAAGTCTTTCTATGAGTGTATTTGAAGATATTAGATACCAAGGTGCAGAGACTTATAATTCACTTGCCCGTCAACGTGTTACAAATATTGTTATAAATCAAGTTTATTTATCTTGGGCTATGTATCAATCTGCTATTGAAAACTACTATTTAACAATGGGCGTTGCAACAACTTCTGAAGATATTGCAGAAGATATAACAGATAAAGAAGGTGCAAATAAGGCTGTAAGCCATTTAGAATCTGCACGAGCAATTATTGATGAAGCAAATGCATCATTAGCTTATGTTGATGTTCAAGAAGCTATTGGTAGATTATATGCTAGTATTGGTGTTGATCCAATTAATTCTGGTATGTTATCTGAAAACCCTTCAGATATAGCTATTCAAATTCGCGAAACTTTAGATAAGTGGAGAGATGGTATTTTTACCAACTCTCCAACCAACGCGCTTTCCCTTTCAAGCAAAAAACCTCCTGTAGATATTTCATCACAAGTATTAGTACCAAATATTGAAGTTGGCACAGGTACTGATATCAGCGTAAAAATACCGGACGAAGTTTTTGAAAAAGTGAAATGGTCTGGGGAATTTAAAACAATTGCAGGCTCTTTGGATGATGCAGGTCTTCCAAGATGGTTAGAATATGATGAAGAAACACATACTCTAACAGGAAAACCATCAATAGATGATGCCGGCAATTACAGAATAAAGGTTTATGCAATGGATAGTTCAGGCAATTCAGCCGTTTTGAGTTTCACTATTACTGTTACAGATGTATATCTACACACAATGGAATATAAAGGCTTGACTGGATACAGAAAGGCACAAATTTTCCATAGATGTACGAATCCAACAAATTGCGTACCTAACAATGAATTGTAAGGAAAATTTATAGTGATTGGATTTTTCTCAAAACATCTTGTAATATTTATTAGTCTTTTATGTTTGCTATTTTTAACAATGGCAAACATTTTTTTTAATACTGCATACCTAGATATTGCTAACACTTCATATTTGGTTGTTACAATGTTTTGCTCTTCTTATTATAAGCATCCTTTTGAAAAAGCATTACTAATAGTCTCATCATTTATATTAGCGATATTACTCACACTATTAAATACACCCCATAAGTTTTTTTTCATACTTGAAATTTTAACAATAATAATAACATTACACAAAGCAGGATATAATGAAAAAAACATCTTAACATCCATTATCGCTATTTCGTTTTTATCGCATTTATTATACATACAATTAACTCCTATAAACATCAGACAACATGACTTATCTGGTATATTGAGCTACATGCATAAAATAACTATAGGTGGTATAAATTGGAATAATTTTATACCTTGGAATATGTACTACTATTTTCATCAACCTTTATTATTTTTAATACAAGGACACTTTTTTAATATTTTCTCTTCAATATTCACCTCTTCAATTATCGCAAAAGAATCGCTACAATATATATCACTATTCTTCACTACAACAAGCATCTATTATATTATTTTACTTATAAAAAAATTAGATTATAAAAATATTGAACTATATTTTATGGCAACTCTATTTGCTTTTAACCCAATTTTCATATTATTTTCTGGTTTTATTTCAGATGATGTATCGGTTTTATTTTGGGGAATAACTTGTATATATTATTTAATATGTTGGGATAAATCAAACTCAAACAAAGATATTATAATTACTGCAATTTGTTTTGGATTGGGCACATTAACGAAATTATCAATTTTATTACTAGTTCCTGCTATTAGTTATTTATTCTTATACAAATTAATTAAAAACAAAAATAAACAAATTATCTCTCAAATTTCAATATTTATAACAATAGCTGTACCTCTATCATTAATATGGATTGCAAGGAATCATTTATTATTTGATATGCAATTTTTTAATATACCTGAAACATCTCCTCAAGGTCAAAGTTTTGCATTTATTCCAACGATGAACAGACTAACAAATTTATCCATGGTATTTACCCCCTTTATTAATGCACCTTTGGTTAGTGATCCTAATATATTTTTAGCGTTAATAAAAACAGAATTATTTGGAGAATGGGACTTTAGTTTATTATCATCGTTTGTTTCTTTTTTTGCATATCCACTTTACATACTTAATTTGCTAATGAAAATCGCATCATTTGGCTTATGCCTTTATTACATCTTAAATATAAAAAACAATGTTAATCACATTCTATATTTTTTCATAATATTATATATTACTGTTTGGGGATATGGAATACATTACTCTATTACATATCCATACATTTGCTCTAGCAACTATAGATTATTTTCTCTTGCCATGATCCCTGAAGTAATTATTTTGGGATACACAGCTAGAAAAAAAGGAATCGGAAACAAACTCCTAATTCCTTCTATAATATATGCAACTTTATCAATATGTGTATATTACACTATTCTTTAAGCGCTTTTATTTCTTGATCTATTGCACTAGATAAATCTTCATCACTATTTATCTCTTCTTCTTTAGTAAAATTCAATAGATTTTGTGGTTCATCACTTATACTATCATTAACACCTTCTTGAGAAACATCGCCCTCAATAATATTTTTCTCAATATCTATATCTTCATTTATAAATTCTTTTATGTGTATTGCTTTTTTATTATCTTGTTTTTTTTCTTCTACCCCAACAATCTTATTTAGAATATTTTTTGTAGGCAACATGTCACGCTCATCTAACTCTTCTTTTGAAAGCTGCGCAACATTAGAAATATCGGCATCAACACACTCTAACAGCCAAACATCATATATAGGATGCTCTATCGCATTTATACCTGGGGTTGATGATATCAACCAACCACGAAATATATTATATTCATCTTTTCCAAAACTTTTATCAGCCACATCAACAAATGCAAAATTTTCAGGAGTTTCTTCTGCTGGAGTTTTTTTACACGCTCTTAAAACTAAAGAAAAATCACCAAATGACACCTTTGAATTTACAGGAACAGATATTTTATTTACTACACCTGTAACCTTATCCATAGCTTGCATAATTGCACTATTAGTAGAAATCTCTTTTGAACTTGCATTATTTACAGAAAACAATATAGCCACACTTGCAGCCACTTGCAAAAACTTACTATTCATTATCATCTCCTGCTACCATAAATATAATTTCACCAACCATATCTTCCAAAGATTTTGCATCTTTTATGTTTTTAGCGATATCACCTTGAGATAATTTTTTATCAGATATACCAGGTTGTATTTTTATAAATTTATCCCCCATTAAACCATCACCTGCAACAGATATTACACTATCTTCTGGCAACGATATATTAGGTAGAATACTAAGCTTAACATCTACCATATAATCAATTGGATTTATTTCTTGAGAAATAACTGTTCCAACTTTTATACCATTAATGCGAACATCAGCCCCTGTATTAAGCCCACCAACTTTTAAGAATCGGGCATTTATTTCATAACCTTTTACAACTTGCAAATCTGAAACATTATATGCAAACATCATAAATAATGTTGCAACAACAAGAACAACTATTCCCATAATTGTTTCTACAGGTCTTTTATTCATAATCGTCTCCTTTTATTTGCTGACTATCCTTATTTTGCTTATTTTTACCCATACTAATAATCCTATCAAGAAGCTCCTCTAGAACCATTGCATCTTGGGTATATTCAATATATCCTTGAGGCAAAATATACTCTTCAGATCCACCAACCTCAATTTCTACGTATTTTCCACCAATTAAACCAAAACTGATTATTGATGCACTACTATCATCTGGAATTTTATATTTACTATTTATTTCCAATGATAATTTTGAATTAAAATTTTCATCCAAGCTAGATTTAACAACTCTTCCGATTGATACACCAGACATCCTAACGGCATCCCCCTCATTTAGCCCATCTGTTCTCCCAAAATTAGCATATATTGTATATGTCGAACCATCTTCAGCCCCTTTTATAGACGTATTGTGAGAGATTGTTATAAATACTGCAACAATAATTGCGAGCATAGTTATCAAACCTATACGTATAGATTTTGCTTCATCTTTTGTATATTTTTCAAGCACCATTATCTCCCTTTTTTTAATAAATTTATTTTCTTATATCTTATAAATAATTTTTTGTCATCATTGTTTTTTATATTTATGATAAATTGTTAAAATTTTAAACATTTTGCATTATCATTCGTCTATAGTTAGATTTAGGTGATAAAAATGATTACAATAGAAAACATATCAAAAACTTTTGGAAAGAAAGAAGTGTTATCCAATATTTGCTTTACTATTAGCGAAGGAAACCTTGTTGCATTAATTGGAGAAAACGGCGCAGGCAAAACAACATTAATGAGAATCATGACAGGTTTTTTATCTGCATCACAAGGTTTAGTTAAAATTTATAATAAAAACATTACCGAGCAAAGAATTGATGCTCTATCTTATATTGGATATGTTCCGGAAATTTCAGCCCTTTATGGAGACATGTTAGTTTATGACTTTTTAAAATGGATTGCAAACATTTGGAAAATTAATGATATAGATAAAGCCATTATAACAACATCAAAACAAATGGATATTATTGATGTACTAAACGAAAAAATTGAAAATCTTTCTAAAGGATATAAAAAAAGAGTAGAAATAGCTTCTGCAATTATTCACTCTCCTAAAGTCCTTATTCTTGATGAACCAACTGATGGTTTAGATCCAAATCAAAAAAAAGAAATTAGATCTTTTATGAAAAGCTATTCAAAGAAAAATATTGTTTTAGTTTCTACTCATGTGCTTGAAGATATCGAATGTGTAGATAGAGTTATAATGATATCAAAAGGAAAATTAGTAAAAGATGCGCCAATAAAGGAATTTAAAAAGACATCACAAAAAAATAGTATGTCTGAAGCTTTTTCAATTTTAAGCAATAAACAAGGGTGTAAAAAATGAGAACGTTCTTCGTACAATTTTTAAAAGATTTCAAAGCTAATTTTTGTAATTTTAATGCCTATATTATAGTTGGGGCATATTATATATTATCTCTTTTTTTAACAATATATATTGGTGAATTATATTTAAGAGAAAACAATATAATGAATGCTTATTTTGTTGTACAACCACTAGTTTTAACTCTTATCATTCCTGCTATCACTATGCGCTCTTGGGCTGACGAAATAAAAACAGGAACAATAGAAATTTTATTAACACAACCAATAAGTTATTTGTCTTTAATATTATCAAAATTCATGGCATCTTTTTGCTTTTTTATATTACTAATTTTAACTTCATTTGTTTTATTTTTCTTTGTTAATAAATTTACTATAATTGATTATGAAGGCATTCTTTCAGCGTATATTGGATTATTATTAGTTGGAGCTCTATTTTGTATAATCGGTAACACTATCTCTATTTTAAATAAAAACCTTATTTTAAGCTGTGCTATTACAATTTTTGTATTATTTACACTATCTCAATGGAAATTTTCAAATATTGGTAATATAAATTTAAGCATCCTTAATTTTGAAAATAATTATATAGGTTTTCTAAATGGTATGTTATATTATAGTAACATTGTTTATTTTTTAATAGGATTTTTTATTGTACTATGGATGAACTTTATTGCTTTACAATTTAAGGTTAATTCTTTGAAAAATGAAAAAATTTCTTTATGCATTTTTTTATTTGTTATTAGCTTATTTTTCACTTTTGCCATTATTGCTTTTTCTCTAAATATTGATCAATTTTTTGATGCAACTAGTGATAATAGATACACTCTTACTGAAAAAACATTAAACATTTTAGATAAAACAAATAAACGAATCGATATAACATTATATGAAGCTCAAGTAAAAAGAAAAGAAACTAATTCAAAATATAGCGTTTTTGCAGAATACACTGAAAGTATTCTCAAACTTATAGATAAAAATTCTAAAGGAGCGATCAAACCAAATATTATTTTAGTTGAGCAATTCAGCTCTCTTGAGCGCAAACTAATTAGCGAAGGAGCTAGTGTTGAAATTGATGAACAAGGAAACAAATATTACATGGTTATGGAATTTGCAGATAATGAAGGAAATTATTATCGCATAAATGGATTTAATAGGAGAAAAAGCAATTTCATTGAATCTGATATAATGAGAATTATTAACACATTTGGAGATACCAAGAAAAAGATTGGAATATATGCTAATAGTTATTTTCTTCAAAATGCAAAAGCTTTTAAAAATACTATTGAAGAGTTTTATGATGTAACATATTTTCAAAATACGCCATTATATATACCTGATATATTTGATGCCATAATTATTGCAGATATAGAAGAACCTTCTACACAAATAATGCTTGCACTTGAGCAATATATATTAAATGGTGGAAATTTAATTATATTTGGAGAAAACAATTATTTTTCAAGCAAAGAAGGAAAAATTTGGAATGGATTGTTTAATAACTTTGGAATATCTACAAAAAATAACAACTATTTACTTAACATGATTGAAGGAGAAGAACTCCCTATTGGATTAGCTAAAATTAATAATAACATCTTTAATCTTGATGATATAAATGTTTTAACTAATGGAGCTGGCGAACTAGAAGCTATTAAAGGTATTAATTACAAACACGAAAATTTACTTGAATTTGCCGGAAAGCCTTTTGCCATTTACACATACGGAAAATTCCCTTCAAATCATATTGAGCTTGCACTTGAAAATGAATTAATATTACCTTACTCTAAAAAAGATGGTAAATTTATATTTATAAATGATAGCGATATTGTAAAAGATTATTTATTTATTGAAACAGAAAAAGAAAATAGTGACTTTTATGAGACTCTTTATACTGCTGATAATATATTATTCATTTTAAGACTTCTTGATTTTGCAACAAATAATAATAAAGAAAATATGTTGACGTATAGAACATTTGGAGAAAATAATGATAGCATTGGTAATTATGTACTAAAAAACATTAAAGCGATAAACGAAACAAAAAAACAAGAACTAGAAAACATATTAAAAGTAAATCTAGAAAAAAAAGATAACTTTTATAACGCTCTTACTAAAAATGGTTTTGCTTCAGTTAAAAATATTGGTGATATAAATAATATTTCTAGAATTATTGATGAAACTAATGATGAATTAAATAAATTAAATAGAGCAACTATGGATGAATATAATAGTGTAATTATGCTATTTACCATTATGCTAATATTTATCGCTCCACTTATTTTTATATTCATAATTTTTATAGTTACATTTATAAATTCTCTTGTTAAAAGAAAAAAAATTAGGAGGTTAAAAGCTAATGCATAAACACTTAAGAATTGCTTGTATTCTTCTTTTAATAACCATGCCTTTTTTATTTTTAGGTATAAAAAAGAATAATATCTTATTTGCTTCTTTATCTAAAGGAAGTTATTTCTTTGAAAACACTAGAAACTCTCCTAACATTACTAAAATATCTTTGCAATTTCCGAATTCTTCAATTGTTACATTAGAAAAAAGAAATGATTTATGGCATATAAAAGAAATTGACGATTACTTTGCATCTCTTCCTAAAATAAAATCATTAATAAATATTCTTAGAAGCACTATTGTTTATAGAGTTGATAAAATTAACAATGATGAACAATTATTAAAAGATGATAACTCTATTAAAATTGAAACATATGACAGTAATACAAAATTAATCGATAGTGCTAGAATTGCCTTTAAAAATGACAATAATAAAAATCACTATGCGACACTCAATAATGATTATATGCAATATCAAGTTAGTGGAGACTTTAATTTTTTTGATAATCCTATGGAATGGGCTCATTCTCCTATTGTTGTTATAAATGAAAACACAATAAAATCTATTGAAACAGATAATTTCGAAGTCTATAGAAATTTTGATGGAGAAAAATTTTATAGAAGTGACAATACAACTTCTTCTTTTTCTATATCTCCATTCATTAGCCATTTTAAATATTTAACAGCTACCAATATAAAGCATAGTATTAACTTTGATTATAACAATAATAAAAAAATTAAATATTTTAAAATATCTCTTTTTAATGGTGGAATATATAATATTTATATGTATTCAGATGGTAAAGATTTTTGGTTAAATATTAGACCCGATAGAGAAGAACTTGCTAAAAAAGATGTTGTTACTTGGTTAAAAGAAAATAGTATTTTATATGATGGATGGTTTTTTAAGATTGACCAACAAATTGGATTAGTTATTTCTAATTTCTCAATATAAAAAATAAAAAAAGCAGGATAAACCTGCTTTTTTTATTAACGTTCCAACTTTTTATATCTTATACGATGAGGGTTGCACGCATCTTCACCTAAGCGACGAATTTTATCTTTTTCATAATCTTCAAAATTTCCTTCAAACCACTCCACATGTCCTTCATCTTCATATGCCAAGATATGTGTTGCAAGTCTATCTAAGAACCATCTATCGTGCGATGTTACAAGAACACACCCAGGATAATTCATTATCCCCTCTTCTAAAGAACGTAATGTATCTACATCAAGATCATTTGTAGGTTCATCTAATAAAATTACATTGGCTCCTTTTTTAAGCATTTTTGCAAGATGAACTCTATTTCGTTCACCACCGGATAACTGACCTATTTTCTTTTGTTGATCTGTTCCTTTGAAATTAAACTGGCCCACATATGCTCTTGATGGCATTTGTTTCTTGCCTAATTCAATAATATCTAATCCATCAGAAATTTCTTCCCAAATATTTTTATTTGGATTTAACTCATCACGGCTTTGGTCTACATATCCTAAATCAACCGTTTGACCGATAATTATCTCTCCAGAATCGGGACTTTCCTGTCCTGTTATCATTCTAAACAATGTTGTTTTACCAGCACCATTTGGGCCAATAATTCCAACAATAGCGCCCTTTGGAATCTTAAATGATAAATCATCAATTAAAACCTTATCTCCATACGCTTTTGAAATATTTTTAGCTTCAATAACCATATCCCCCAAACGCTCTGTCATTGGAATATTAATATAAGCTTGTGTAATTTGTTCTTTTGTGCTTTCACTTAACAACTCTTCATATGCATTAATACGAGCTTTTGATTTTGCTTGGCGAGCTTTAGGATTTTTTCTAATCCATTCTAACTCATTTGCTAATGTTTTTTGACGAGCATTCTCTTCTCTTGCTTCTTGTTCAATACGTTTTTGTTTTTGCTCTAACCATGATGTATAGTTACCTTCATATGGAATACCTTGTCCTCTATCTAATTCAAGAATCCATCCTGTAACATTATCTAAGAAATATCTATCGTGTGTAACCATTACAACAGTACCTTTATAATCTCTTAAATGATGTTCTAACCATGCAACAGACTCGGCATCTAAATGGTTTGTAGGCTCATCTAGAAGCAACATATCAGGTTTAGATAAAAGTAAACGGCATAATGCTACACGTCTTTTTTCACCACCAGAAAGTTTTGTTACATCAGCTTCTACTGGTGGACAACGAAGAGCATCCATTGCTATTTGTACAGTACGCTCAATATCCCATCCATTAACAGCATCAATTTGCTCTTGAAGAGATGCTTGTTCTTCTATTAGGGCATTCATCTCATCATCTGTCATAGGCTCTGCAAACTTCATTGAAACTTCTTCAAATCTTTTTAACAATTTGACTGTTTCGCCTAAACCATCCATTACATTTTCCATTACATTTTTAGATGGATCGAGCTTTGGCTCTTGCTCTAAATATCCAATTTTAACACCATCTTGAGCCCATGCTTCACCATTAAACTCTTTATCAACACCTGCCATAATTTTAAGAAGCGTCGACTTACCTGCACCATTTACACCTAGTACACCAATTTTTGCTCCTGGAAAAAATGATAAGCTAATATTTTTAAATAGTTCTTTTCCTCCGGGAAAAACTTTACTTAAATTTTGCATAACATAGATATATTGGTATGTTGCCATATTTATTTCCTTTACTTATAAATGTTAGTATATATTTTTTTCATATTGTTGAATTTTTTTCATAATTCCTTCTTTTACAGCCTGTTTTTTCTTTTTTTCTATAATACCATCATAAAACTTGTCTAACTTAGCTTTTTCATCAACACTTTTATCATATAAAAGCGTTGCATCATATTTATTGCGTGGTTTTATAACTTTTCCATCAGGTAGCTGTATTGTACCATTTTTATATAATTTAGATTTTAATATTTTTTGTTTTCCAAAACGCTCTCTAACAGTAGCGCAATCATATAACCCACTTTCTCGCTTATTCATATACGCAGTAGCTTTGGCTTGATTATATTTCAACATTCCCTGCGCTTGCTCTTTATCAGACTTAGCACTACTTACTAGATATGCCCTAGCAATAGTCTCATATGATTTATATTGTTTTGCTCCACAAGCTAACCCTTCACCTGAAACATATCCTAATGTTTGCACACTTTCAATATAATCACTATCTGCAAACAATGGTTTTACAGATATCAACAAAATTAAAAATAGTAATCTAATCGTTTTCATAGCGTTTTTAGTTTGATAATTAACGGACTTTGAAATTATAACTATAAATAATTCTAATTCAAGTGAAAAAATCATTTGACAAATTAAAACAATTAGTATAGATTTCGCCTAAACTTTTATGTAAGGAATAAGAAAATGAAGTTATATAGTTCTTTGAAGTCTAAGAAGGCGCGTGTTAGAGGTTGTAAGCTCGTTCGTCGCAAAGGACGTCTTTATGTTATTAACAAAAGAGAGCCTAAATATAAATGCCGTCAAGGTTAATTTAGACTATGTCGTTTATAAAATCGGGTTTAGACCCGATTTTTTTTATATATTTTCAATTATAGCAAATGTACTAACATATTCTTTTTCGTTAGAAATAGTAATATGTATTTGGTAATTACCATTTGAAGTAATAGCTACAGCTCTTTCTTTGGCTTTATTATATAAATTTACTTTTGGACATCCTAAGTCATCATGTATTATTTCTATGTCTTTAAGAGAAACACCTTGAGAAAAACCACTCCCTAATGCCTTTGATACAGCTTCTTTCGCTGAGAATCTTGTAGCAACAGCTAAACTTAAAAATTCTTCATTTTGTGTTTTTTTTCTTTTTTCTAACTCATTTATTTCTTGAATAGTAAAATTCTTCTTCACAAAACTAATTAAAAAAGCTTCACCTTTTTTAAATCTATCAACTTTTGCAATATCACAACCAATTCCCTGTATCATTTACTTTCCTCTTTATTGTTTATATTATATCTTCTAAGCACCTTATATATAGCGTGATAAACTACAATCCACACAACAATGTAGCAAGGAATAGCCCCCACAAACATCGGAATGAATATAGGTAAAATATCCCTTATAAATAGATCAAAGTCAAGCGATATAATAGCATGATATAATTTAGAAAAAAATAATTTAAAATCTATTGATGATGCATCTATATTATCCCCTATTATAATACTTCCTATATGCAATGTTAAATACCAAATAAAGGGAAATGTCCATGGATTACCAGCTATTGTCCCTAATGTCGATGCAATCTTATTCTCCTTGGTTATTGTTGTTATAATCAAACACAACAATATATGAAACCCAACAAATGGAGTAAATGACATTGCCACACCTGTTGCGAATCCTTTAGCTATACTTTTAGGTTTCCCCTTTAATGCTAATAATTTTCCTATTATTTTTTGATAACTTTTCTGAAGTTCTAGTCCCAAATCTTTGATTGAGAACATCTAAACTCCTATACACGCGAAACAAAACTTATTACCTTTGAACGTTTTAATGTACTTATGATATCATTTAAATGATCTGTGTTTTTCACATCAATATCAACTAGTATCTCAAAATAACTAATAGTTCTATACACAATATTCAAGTTTGCAATATTAGCATCATGCCTAGCAATAAGATTAGATAACTCTCCAAGAGCTCCTGGCTCATTACTTATCATAACTTTAATTCTTGCCGAATGACTTTCACTTTGCGCATCCTCGCCCCAAGAAATATCCAACCAACGTTCAGGCTCTTCTGCATACTTCTCAAGAGCTTTACATGACAAGGAATGAATCGCCACACCTTTACCTGTTGTAACAATTCCAACAATTCTATCCCCAGGAATTGGGTGACAACAACCTGCAAAATGAACAGCCATTCCACTAATTAATCCCTCTATCTTTAGTGGTGCATTCTTTTTCTTACGAGGTTTTGATAATTTTATTGAATTAACTACTTGAGTAATTTTTGATTGCTTATATCCGGGATATACTGTGCGCAATACATCCCAGCCACTAACAATACCTTCACCAACTTTAGCAAATAAATCCTCTAAACTTTCACAATCGAATTGTGGCAAGACACCATACACACCCTTTTCCACATACTCTTGCCCTTCTTGTTTAAATAATTTTTCTAAAATATCTTTACCTAAAACAATAAACTGCTCACGTTTACATGCTCTAACATATCTTCTAATAGCAGCCTTTGCTTTACCAGTTACAACGAAGCGCTCCCACTCTGTTGATGGATGTTGAGCTTTAGATGTTAATATTTCAACCTGATCACCATTTTGCAAAACACTTCGCAATGGCTTTATTTCGCCATTAATTTTAGCACCAACACATTTATCACCTACACTTGAGTGAACTGCATATGCAAAATCTACAGGAGTTGAACCAAATGGTAAACCTATTAAATCCCCTTTAGGTGTAAAGCAAAATACTTGATCATTATACATCTCAAGTTTAGTATTTTCTAAGAACTCATCTGGATTTTGAGCTTGCTCTAAAATTTCTAGCAATTCCCTAATCCATCTAAAACTTTTTCCTTCTACTTTTTGACCTTGTTTATAAGCCCAGTGTGCTGCCACACCTTTTTCGTTTATCTCGTGCATATCACGAGTTCTAATTTGTATTTCAATTCTGGTGTTTTCCGGCCCAATTACACCTGTGTGAATTGACTGATAACCATTAGGCTTTGGTGTAGATATATAATCCTTAAATCGTCTTGGAACCATGTGATATTTGCTATGTATAATACCTAACGCTTGATAACATGATACAATATCATCTACACATATTCTAAATGCCATAATATCTGACAACTGCTCAAATGAAGCATTTTTTAATTGCATCTTTCGCCAGATTGAATATGGAGATTTTTCACGCCCTGTTATTTGAGCTTTCACTCCATTATCTGACATATCTTTTTCTAGTTGTTTAATAATTTTAGGAACAAGATTACTCCCCTGTTCTCGTAAAAAGTTCAAACGAGCAACAATTGAATCATGAGCTTCTTTATGTAATTCTGAAAATGCTATCTCTTCTAACTCTGTTTTTATCTCTTGCATACCAATTCTTTCTGCAAGAGGAGCATATATATCTAATGTCTCTTTTGCTATTCTTTTGCGTTTTTCTTCTGGGCAATAATGAAGTGTTCTAATATTGTGTAGTCTATCTGCTAATTTTATCAATAAGACTCGAATATCTTCAGACATCGCAAGTAGCAACTTGCGAAAATTCTCTGCTTGTTTACTAGAACCTGACTTTTGTTCAATAATCGCTAACTTTGTCACACCATCAACAATTGAGGCCACAGGGGCCCCAAAAAGTTTTTTAATTTCATCTAAAGTGGTATCAGTATCTTCTACAGTATCATGTAAAAGACCTGCAATAATGGAATTGCAATCTAAACGAAACTTTGTTAATATACCTGCAACTTCAATTGGATGAGAATAATATGGGTCACCTGACGTGCGTAATTGTGCGCCATGTTTTTTCATTGCAAATACATAAGCTCTATTGAGCGCATCTTCATCTGCGTTTGCATCATAAGATTTAACTAAATCAACTAATTCATACTGTCTTAACATACAACCTCTTTTCTTCTCATCAACTCTACAATTATATAATAAAAATAAAAAAAAGCAAGATACTTTATTAGAGTTTCTTGCTTTTAATAAAACAATCTCACAAAGATAATCTATTCGTCAAAATCATCCATATCATCAGAAAAGTCATCTTTCATATCAAGCATATCATCATCTAAATCTGCATCATCTAAAGATAAACCATCTGTTTCAATATCAATTATTTCACCTTGAGAATTTTCTATTTGCATACTTTCAGCTAGAGCAACATCTAAAATTGTATCACCATCAAATTGAGCATCCAATTCAGCCAATTCTTTTTCAGCTGCAAGAATTTCCAATTCTTCTTCTTCAGGTTCTTCAACTTCAACATATTTTTGAAGTCCCATAACCAAAGATCTTTGCAAATCCTCAATATTTACCTTACTTTCAGCAATTTCTCTTAATGCAACAACAGAATTCTTATCATTATCTCTATCTAAATTAATTGGAGAACCTGATGCAATATCTTTTGCGCGCTGAGCTGCCACAAGAAGAAGCTCATAACGATTTGGAATTTTTTCAACACAATCTTCAACTGTTACGCGTGCCATTACTATCACCTTTTTAAAATAAATTTTATACTTTGTGGAGTTTTATACACAATACATCCATGAATTGCAACTATTTTTTTTATTTTTTTTAATAAAATATTGGTGAAGTCAAAAGTACACCATTAATTTTATTAAATTTCTCTTCAATACTTTTAGATATTGGACGCACAACATCAATATCCTCCCTAAATACAGCATACATCCTGATAATAGCAGTCCTTGTTACATAATATTCATCACGCCATTGTTTAGGCAATTTATTATAATCTTCATTATAGTATCCTTTTCGATGATACTTAACAGCATCACTCATTTGAGGAGAAGCAATCGCAACCCTGAACGCTTTAATCGTCTTATCCCCGATATAAGCCCATTCCTCTGGAGTATATCCATATTTTGAAATTATAAATTTAAATTCCTCATACAAGCCTGCAAATTTTATTTTAATAACAAGCCGTTGACATGGGTTTACTATATCCTTTAGAGTATTTTGAAGAAGCGCAGAACCTTGCTCTTGCTCCCAAATATTAAGCAAAACCTCCGATGTTACCAAGCTCGACATAACCCTCAACTCATCAGCATAACCCCACGCGATTATTTCATCTATAGAATCGACAAAAGCTGACGCATCAGCAGTTGTAAGTGGCGACGTTAAAGTTGGATTTAACGTTCTAATATTAGGACGATACTGCGCTCGCCTCTGCGCCCCTGCTTTTGTTTTATTTTCTTTTGGGGATGGCGCTTTAATCCCTACTCTTTCTTTTAAATAATCTGGTATATCTGGCCTTATTCTTGGCTTTTTTACAATCTCCTCTTGCAGTTCATCCTTATCTTGAGGCTCTGTTTCCCCCCATACCTCAGGCATTAAAAGAAAATACAAGGCTGGAGAAAGGTATTCTATGTTTTCAATTTTTTGCATCCTTTTTGCAACTCTTTGAGGAAATTGATTTTTTGTTTCTTTAATACCTGGAAGATTTAAAACCTTCTCAGACATCCCATAAACCTCATGCATACGAGGCCCAATATATTGATATATTTCTTTAGGCAAAGCACTAAGCAAATCCAACAACATATCCTCATGTGTCGCCTTTATTCGTCCCTCACTCATTCCATATTTTTTTATCGTTCTACTGAATTCTACCTTGAACTTATTTCCTATTTTTTTTCTATTTTTATAACCTGTATCATATATAGGATTTTCTTTTTGAAATTTTGATAAGTACTCCCCAAACTCAGGCAATTCTATATTCATATCAACTTTGAAGTATTTACTATAATCCACCACTTCTGCTTTAACTGGCAATGCCGTCATTACAATCAAAACAAATGTATATATTTTTTTTAACATAGAATACCCCCTTATTTATCTACCTCATTTTAAAATTAAAAAATTAAAAAAACGTTATGCTTGCATTTTAAAACTAAATAGTTTATGTTGCGCATATGAGATATAACACAACCCCTTAATGGAGCAAAAAGATGATTTGGACAGATGAAGCTGTTGAAGAACTAAAAAAAATGTGGGACAAAGGTATGACCACTGGTCAAATAGCTAAAGTTCTTAATGTTACAAAGAACTCTATTATTGGAAAAGTACACCGTTTATGCCTAACAGCAAGACCTTCTCCTATTAAAAAATCATCAAATAGCGAGAAAAAAGACACCAAACAAACAAAAGCAGACAAGGTTGAAAAAACTGAAAAAAACGAAAAAATAGAAAAAACTGAAAAAGTAACAAAGACAAAAGCAGCTACTTCTAAAGCTGAAAAGACAAAGGAAACTATTACAAAAACAAAAGAGGAAGTAGCAAAAGTTGAAACACCAGCCGTTGAAGAATTAAACATTCCTTTGGTTAAACTTGACAATCATACTTGTCGCTGGCCTTTAGGTGATCCTCGTGATGAAGATTTTTGTTTTTGTGGCAAAAAAATCAAAACAGGACAAACATATTGCGAAGAGCATTCAGCAATTGCTTATGTTAGAACCACAAAGAAAATTTAACAAATAACGCTTTAATCTTAGGTGCGACAACCTCGCACCTTTTTTTGTTTGATTGATTTATGATGTATAGTGAGAAATTTTTAAAATTTATTGAGATGTGGCAAAAAGAATTTGCCATAGATAAAACTATTGATGAAAAGATTTGCGTAGACAAAGATGGGAATCCTATTCCTTGGTATACATACCCAGCAATTGAATATTTATCTCAATTAGACTTTAGCAACAAAGATATTTTTGAATTTGGTTGTGGCAACTCTACAATGTTTTGGGTTAAGAGAGCCAATAGTGTTACTAGCATTGAAGACAACTTAAATTGGTTTAGCAAGTGGCAAGAAGAATTTAAGCACGATAAACTTGATATACGATGGAGAGATGAAGGCGAAGGATATTTTAACGCTATCTTTGAAGATAATAAGAAGTATGACGTTATTGTAGTAGATGGCAAGCGACGAGCTGATTGTGCAAGATGCGCACTAAAAAGCTTAAAAGATGGTGGAATGATTATTTTAGACGATAGCGACAGAATCAATACCAGCAAAGAATACGTCGACGCAGTTAATGAACTAAAAAAAGGTGATTTAATCCAGATTGATTTTTACGGTTTCTGTCCCATGAATAATTACACCAAAACAACATCACTGTTCTTATCTAGAAGCTTCAACTTTAAATCACTCTATACCATTCAACCTATAAACGGATTAGGTAACTTATGGAGTATGGGAAGACGTAATAGAAAAGATTTTTTCAAAGTTAATAAATAAAATATGATAGAATTTTCTAATTTATATTTATTTTAACTTTTCTATTATCTTACAAGAAATACCTTCATAAGCTTTAGAATGTAAACTTTCAGGTAAAGACAACACAACTGGTGTCCCCGAATCGGAATTTACACGAATATCATAATGAAGTGGAATCGCCCCTAAAAAATCTACATTATATTTTTCAGCCATTTCCATTGCCCCACCATGCCCAAAAATATCTGCTCTAGCACCACATTTCTCACAGATATAATAACTCATATTCTCAACAACACCTAAAACATTAACTCCTATCTTGTTGAAAAGATTTATACCTTTAACAGCATCGATTAAAGCAATATCTTGAGGCGTGGAAACTATTAAAGCCCCACTAAAATTTATTTTTTGAGACATTGTGATTTGAATATCACCAGTTCCTGGGGGCATATCTATAACCATAATATCTATATCCCCCCAATTGGTTTGTGTCAACAATTGCTCAATAGCACCACAAGCTTTCGCACCACGCCAAATCAGAGCCGTATCATCTTTTAGCATACTACCTATTGACATAGATTTTATACCACACTCCATAAATGGTTCAAAAACCTTACCATCATATGATATTGGTGGAACATTTTCATACCCTAACATTTTAGGAATCGAAGGACCATAAATATCTGCATCAAAAAGTGCGACACTCACCCCTTGATTAGCCAAAGACAAAGCCAAATTCACTGATGTTGTAGACTTACCCACCCCACCTTTTGCAGATGAAACAGCTATAATATTTTTCACTCCTTTTATTTGCCATTTATCAGATACATTGGCTGTTTCTTTTTTTTCTTGCACAAAAACGATATTTACTTTTTTTTGAGAATCCAAAGCTTCTATTTCTTGTTTTATTTTTTGTCTTAACTCACAATCCTTACTCTGACTAATAGTTATAACAACCCTATTGGAAATCTCTTGCAAAGAGTGAATATTACTTTCTTTTATATACTTTAAGACAATATTTTTATACTTTATGATATTTGACATCTGCATTCCCTAATGTGGATATTATTTATTCGATATTGTTTTTATACAAGCTATGTATTATTTTTCTACTAAAATATGTATATTTCATGTTTTTGTTGATGACCAATTACAATAGGATTTAAATTATGGCTGATAATAAAAACTCTTTTAACATAAATCCATGGGACAATGCTGATGATATTGTTACCAAACCTAAGGTTGTGGATTTCAAAGCAAAAGTTGCAAAAATGAACAATTCAAAGGATAACTTTGATGGATATTACAAAATCATTTTAGCTTTAATATTTTTACTTTGGATAGCATCTGGAATTTACCAAGTTCAACCAAGTGAACAAGGTGTAATTCTTAGACTCGGTAAATATATTGAAACAACTGATGCTGGTTTACATTATCATTTACCATATCCTTTTGAAGAAGTTTATATTGTTGATACAACAAAAGAAAGGAGCATCAACATAGGGGATACTGAATCACTAAATAAAAAATCTTCATCTATTGATGTTTTCACAGAAAGTCACATGCTTACTGGAGATGAAAATATCGTAGATATTAACTTGACTGTTGTTTGGAATATTAAAGATGCAAAGAGCTTTTTATTTAAAACCAGAGCACCTGAAACAACAATAAGAGTTGCCGCTCAATCTGTTCTTCGTGAAATCATTGGACTATCCAAAATGGAAGATGTAATTACTGGCGAACGTGATAAAATTGAAAACAACACTAAAAAAGAACTTCAACAACTTTTAGATGGTTTTGAAACAGGTGTTAATATTGTTCGTGTAAAACTTCAAAAAGCAGACCCTCCAAGACAAGTTATTGATGCTTTTAACGAAGTTCAACGTGCTAAAACTGATGCAGAACGCTTTAAAAATGAAGCCGAAGCTTATGCTAACGAAGTTTTACCTAAAGCAGAAGGTGAAGCAATTAAAAGAACTCAAGAAGCTGAAGCTTACAAACAAGCAGTAATAAGCAAAGCAGAAGGTGAAGCAAAACGTTTTTCTTCTGTATACGATGCTTATAAAACAGGAAAATTAGTAACATCTAAAAGGTTATATTTGGAAACATTAGAAGATATTTTAGCTAGAACTAAAAAAGTTATTATGGAACCAGGACAAAGAAACTCTAACATGATGCCTATTTTACCACTTAAATAATTAAAGACTAGGAGTTAATTATGACAAAAAGAACAAATATTATATTGATTGCGATTGTTGTTTTACTTATTTTAGTAACTCAGTCTTTTTATATAGTTTCCCAACCAACCCAAGCTATTGTCTTACAGTTTGGTGAGCCCGTTAGACTTGTTAAAGAACCTGGATTAAAAATTAAAATACCATTTATTCAAAATGTGATTTTATATGATAATAGACTTTTAAATTTAGATCCTCCAGCACAAGAAGTTGTATTAAAGGATAAGAAGCGTCTTGATGTTGATACTTTTTCTAGATACAGAATAACAGAACCACTTACATTTTACAAAACAGTTAGAAATGAATATCAAGCTCAAAGCAGATTACAAGATATTGTAAATTCATCTGCTAGAAATGTTTTAGCAACATTCACTTTACTTGAACTCTTATCAGAAAAAAGAACTGAAATAATGAGAAAAATCAGCGAAGCAGTTAAAGCTGACGCCTCACAACTAGGTGTTGAAGTAGCTGATGTACGTATACGTAGAGCAGATTTACCAATAGCCATTTCACAAGCAATTAATGAACGCATGAAAACAGAGCGTATAAGAGAAGCAAAAGGATATCGTGCAGATGGTGAGAAAGCATCCCAGGAGATAAGAGCAAAAGCTGATAAGGATGCAACAATCATAGTTGCTAATGCTGAAAAACTAGCTCAAAAAATAAAAGGTGAAGGTGATAAAACAGCAACTGAAATTTGGAACAAAGCCACTAGTATTGATCCGGAATTTTATGCATTTTACAGAACTCTTGAAGCTTATAAAAAATCGTTTAATGAAGACACTTCTTTAGTATTAGCTCCAGAAGGTGAATTTTTTAATTATTTTGGAAAATCTTTAAGGTAGGCCAAAAATCATGAAGTTTCTTTGCACGATATTAGCTGTAATATTTTCTTTTAACAATGCTTATGCCTTACAATCATATGCAGACATTGTTGAAAAACTAATGCCAAGCGTTGTCAATATTTCTACAGAAAAAAACAATCTAAACAATGACGATGTTTTAGAAAACCAAATGATAAACCCTGAATTTGAAAACAGAGAATCGCTGGGTTCGGGTTTTTTCATCAGAGACAACGGCTACATTCTTACAAATGAGCACGTAATCAAAGGTGCAAAAAAAATTAATGTCATAACAAATGATAATATCAAATATGAAGCAAACATTGTGGGAAAAGATAATATATCAGATTTGGCTGTCTTGAAAATAGAAAAAAAAGGTAAAGAAACATTTCATAGCGTTGAGTTTGGCAATGCCGATGACGTAAAAATAGGAGACATTATTCTTACTTTTGGTAACCCTTATGGATTAGGTGTTAGCGTTTCACAAGGCATTATCTCAGCAAAATCTAGAAATATTGGCTTAAACGCACAACCATATTTACAAACAGATGCATCTATAAACGAAGGAAACTCTGGTGGTCCAATGTTTAATATGGAAGGTGAAGTTATTGGAATAAACTCAGCTGTTTTCAAAAAACTTGGTGCAACAGGCATAGGTTTTTCCCTCCCATCTAATATTGCTAATTGGGTATCTTCTCAAATTATTGATAACGGAAAGGTCAAAAGAGGCTGGCTTGGCATTGATGTATCTTATGGCATAGATGCAAAGTACACAAACAAATCAGGATTACTCATCACTCAAATAGATGAAAATTCTAATGCATATAAACAAGGTTTGAGAGCTGGCGATATAATAACTCACTATGATAACATAACAGCCTCAAACATTACGGACTTCAGCAATTTTATTACATCATTGGAGATTGGTTATCCATTAAAATTAAAAACATTAAGCTTCGGCGAAGAGATTAATTTAACTATTAGAATCCAAGAGATGCCCATATCTCAAATTAAACACATTACCAACAAAGCACTCCAGGAAAGCCACTCATACAATCTTAAAAAGGGTGATATTAATGTAACATATATTTCCGAATATATGATTGCTGTACAAGAAGTTAACCCAAAGGGCTTAGAGATTGTTAAAATTGAAAAAAAATCACCTTTTAAGAATATGGGTATTAGCGTTGGGGATGTTATTCTTGAAGCCGATAGGGCTGATATATACACAGCAGACAACCTATTAGATAGCATTCGCAATGCTGTAGTTGACGAGTACAGACCTATATCATTCCTAATACAAGGTGTGGATGATACTTTTTTTGCAACCATTGAAATGATTAACGAAGATGACTAGAGTAGATTTTTATCACCTAACAAAGACACCTTTAGAACAAGTTTTACCTAAACTTTGTGAAAAGGCGTATTTAACTAAAAAGAAAATTAAAATACTTATAGGCACAGAAGAACGTGTAGATTTTATAAACTCACTTCTATGGACATATAATGATGAATCCTTTTTACCTCACGGCAGCAAAAAGGATGGCTTTATTAAAGAACAACCTATTTTTATATCAAGTGAAATTGAAAATGAAAATAATGCTGAAATAATAATTTTGGCAGATGGTGGCTATATTGAATCTGATGCATTGAATAATTATGAACGCATATTAAATATATTTGATGGAAATAATGACGAGGCTTTAAATAAGGCTAGAGAATACTGGAAAGATATAAAGTCTTTAGGTTTTGAACTTCACTATTGGCAACAAAAAAATGATGGTTCATTTGAACAAAAAGTATAAATCAAAATGGAAAAACATACCATTATAAATATTATAAATAGACAAATATCTTGATTTTTAAAAAATATTGTGATAACTCACAATCGGTGGCGATTTTTATTAGGAGTATAATAACATGCAAAATCAAACTGCCCAAATTTTAGAATATGGCGACTTAAAAAATGCTGTAAAAACTATTGATAGTGAAATTGAAACT